>Ga0172368_10002582_pt1 | contig 22862 bp, 30 predicted proteins | sample Lak11m_FD_114540 | JGI IMG/M metagenome (GOLD analysis project Ga0172368, IMG submission 114540) | Freshwater microbial communities from Kabuno Bay, South-Kivu, Congo - kab_022012_11m | ecosystem: Environmental > Aquatic > Freshwater > Lake | place: Democratic Republic of the Congo: South-Kivu...
AGAATACTCCATAGATTTTAGAAACGCAGTTGGAATAGCATGAGTTAACAAAAAACTCCATTCTGCTATTTTGAAAGCTCCGTTTAAAATTTCCAATCCCATATCTTTTACCTGATCATACATAAGGTCATACATAATGTCCAAAGTTGATTTCTCCCTCGCTGTTACAATTTTCTCGACATCTTGTTTTGATTTTTCTTCTAATTTTGAATTGTATCTTCTTAATGCTTCTTCAACTATTTCTGGCTTTGCTCCTGTTGAAGATAGAATATCTCTGATGTCATATTCGCTAAAAGGTGTTGCCAGATTTTGTTGTTGTCTTAAATTTTCTTCAATTTCTAAACCTGAAACATAGTGAGTTAATTCTTCTAAGTCGTTATGCGAGTATCTTCTTTCTTGCGGAAAGTCCGCTTGAACAACTGATGAATTTTCTGTTTCGTCTTTGGCATTGATAGTTGAAGTTAGATTTGATATTCGTGTGATTCCTGCTTCGGTTCTTCTTTGTCTTGGAACTCCGCCACTCATTGTCATTTTACGCTTCCTGTTTCACAGGAATTTTAATTCGTGTTTTGTCTTTGGCATATTCCAAAGCACTTTTCCATAAGGGTTTTTTTTGAAGAAGTTTTGGGTTTCTGTCTTTGAGATACATCGACGACGCAAGAGATAAATAACCGAATCCTCCGCCGGCGTAATTTAATGTTTCAGAAGTTAATGGTTCACCATTGAAAATCCAATTTCCGACATCGTAAACGGATTTTCCCAAAAGTGAGACGCCTGCGATGAAAAGAGGAAGACGAGTTAATCTTGTTGTTTCAAATAAAAAATCGATTGCGGGATTTTCAGAAACAACTTCGTTGGAGACATTATCTTTTTCTAATTGCCCAGTTAGTCCGCACATATCTATAGCAAGATTTTCTCCATTAAATAAAACAGCATTTCCCATAATTGAAGATACTCTGGCAAGAGGATTATTCATAAATACATTGCAATAGAAAATTCCTTGTAATGGTAGAGAAGATAAAGTTAATCCGGTTGTGATTTTATACAATTTGTCGTCGGGAATCTTCTGACTGACTTCAGTATAGCCCTTCAAAATTCTTTCGTCAACTGCTTTAACTGGTGCAAGGAGTGTATTTAGAAATTTCATTTTAATATCCTCCGTCTTTACATTCCTTCACACTTTTAGTAATTATTCTGTCTCCAGCTATTTTTACATCAAAAGATAATTTTTCTCCGGCTACTGGGGCGTGTCCTAATTTTTTTGTTATGTCTTTAATGTCGCAGTAGGCGCTGTTTGTGTGAGGAAATCCTTCTTCTGCTTCTTCACCAAAAAGACATCTTTGTGTTGCTGATGAATATTCGTTGAATGTCTGACAATCATAATGAGTTTTTTTATTACCGACGTAAAATGCTCCGAAAACAGCTGTTGCTAAAAGAATAGCAATTGGTAAAATTCTTGATTTTCGTGGTGAATAATTTGGGGTCATTTTAATTCTCCAATTTGTTTTAAGATTTCATTTTTAGCATCGGAATACGCACTACCATGAGGATCTCCCATCCCCCGAGTTATTTTATCTGATCGCCCGTCCAAATCCATATCAATAAAACCATCACAATAATCTCCCGTGTCAGTTGGGCTGCAAACATATGTTTCTAAAAAGTCTTCTGGGCCAATTTTAAAATTTGATTTCCAATTATCCCCTGAAGTTCTATCAGTATAACGAAATTCTGCTGTTCCTCCATGTGCAAGGAAAAATTGTGCTGTGTATTGATATCCGTCTGATCTTCCGTTTCCCTGGAACTCCATTCTCCCGTTCTCAATTAAATACTGAACAATTTTTGCAGTTTTTGTATCCACACCTCTTGGTAACTTTGAATAGTCAAAAGAATTTCTTGCAGAACAACCATACCCAAAAATTGAAACTAATGCAGGAATTATTAATGGCAAAATTTCCAAAGTTGAAAATTTTTTTTGAGGTAATTTTGATGTTAAGTTTTTCATTTTAAATTCTTGAAACTTTGTAGGTATCTCCTTCTCGCAAAGGTAAAAAAACTCCGTTGTTTTCTGGAGAAGTACATTTTATTACTCCATTTAATTTTTCTAATCTAGATTTTATCTCGGGGCCGAGTGTTTCAAAAGATTTTTCATCTTTTAAAAAAAGTTCTCCCCTGCAGATGTAATGATTTGGAAAATTTCTTAGTTCGTAAGGTGGAAGGGTTTTTCCCTCGCTGTCTGAAGGGATTAATCTAAATGCCACGGCTGATTTTGGAATGGGCAAAGTAAAAACATCTGTAAGATTTCTGAAATAGTCACCACTATCCTTAATGATTGGTGACTTTGTCATAAGAGTTGATAAACCAGTCATGCCAACTCCAAGGTATTCGATTCTGAAATAATTTTCCATGTTCACCCCAGAAAAACCGGATTTATAAACCTTTGGTTTTAAGTGTCACGAAATAGGAACAACAGTTGACGCTGAAATAAAAGTTGAACTAAATAAGAAAATTAAAAAGAATACAAAATTTTTAATTAATAATTAAAGAATGCCTAAGTTAAAAAGATTCTGGCTTATCCTGTATTCCAATCAGATAGCCATAACAATCATCCTCTGGTAGGCTATACACTTTTAATCCATCATTTTCAACTCCATCAGATGCGAGAGAAATAATTCTTGCAACTGGCTCAGAAACAGAATTAAATCCAAATAGCCTAACTCCCATTGGGAAAGAAGTTTTATCAGAAAGAGAGTTGAGATTTTTTGCAATTGTTTTATCTGTGTGTTCTAATCCTCTTGATAGCGCACCTTCTGCGAATTCTCTTTGTTCCTGGTATTCTCTTTGTTTAAAAAAATCATAAGGAATAAATGCTGTTCTCCTATCTAAAATATAAATATTTCCTTCTCTTTTCCCACTGCATAGCATCTTTTTTAATTTATCCGGATTTAACTCAGAAGTATTTGTAAAAAATCCTTCTGATGTGCAAACAATTCTTCCTAGCTGAACAGATCTTAAAAGATATTCATCTACTTGTTTTTTAATAACTGAATGTCCAAGTGCAAGAGCAGAAATTGATTCGTATATTAAGGGCTCTCTAAATGAAATTACATGACCTATATCACGATGAGAATAATTTTGTCCGAGTAATCTAAGATTATCTGGGAAATAATGTAAACCGAAAGCTACAGCTAGTCTATTTGGTTTCGGAGTTCCAACGACACCTACAACTGATAATCTTGGTGTTATTTCTTGTCTTGTTGACGCTTCTGTTTCTACCATAAATTTGAGATAAAATTGAAGTTTATAAATGTTTATTCATTTAATAGTAAATACAAAATAAACTTAAAAAATAATGATTTCCTGAAAAAAAGATTTTAAATTATTTCTTTTCTGATTTTTCTTTCGGCTTGCATTGTTCAGGAAAAATTTCTTCTAAACTCTTGTGTCCTGCTTTTAGAACTTTGAGATTGACCTGAACAACATCCGACGAAATAATTTTACCTCTGACAGTCTTTCTTAGTCTCAATCCCTTCGGGGTGAAGCTAGAACGTTTCTTTTTTCCTTCCCTTCGTGAACGTTTGTGCATGCCTTTTCCGTAATTAAGAAGAACTCTTTTTAGCATCGGACCGTCAACATTTGGAAGCATCGGCATTCCGGCTTTGTCCGAACCACCAGTTATTTCGAATTCGTATCCGTCAAGGTCTGAAGATATTTCTGCCCCTGAAATTTTCTGGCCGAGTTCTTTGCCGTCAAGAGCTTCTGAATCTGATTCGAGCTTGAATGTCTTTCCATTTTTGGTTGAAATATTAAACTTAAATCCCATAGTAGTCTAAAGAAAAAAATGGTTTTTAAATCTTCTCAATTTTTGCCTTTCTCAAAAATACCTAAAAGAAGAAAGGTTATCGACGCCACAAGCAGAATCACCCCAAAAAGAACAAAAACCGTGTGCCTTTGCATGCAGTAATCCCGAACTATTTCATAACCTGCGTCACAAATATTTTTTCTGTTTCGCGACATTGCGCCAAAAAACAAACTCAGCAAAAACGACGCGACAGACATAACATACCATTGTGATTTTTTCATAATAAAAATAAGAAGAAGATGTTTAAGAATATTGCGGACTGTAAAACGATTTATGTTTGTTTATAATTCTTGAAAGGATATTTTTTCTTGGCGGGAGAGATTCGGCGCGCATGACATGAAGAGCAAGAGAGCGAATTATCTGTGCAGAACAAATAAAAAAAGAATTCCCTCCGTCGGAATGCGTTCCAATCTGGGAAAATTTTTCAATACTTAATCCCGTTCCGAATAATCCGAATAAATAACCCATAGATGTCTCCTCGGCATAAAAACTTTTAGATGGGGCCACACCTGATGCACTTAATTCATCTTCTTTCTCAATTTTTTCTCGATTATTGTGCATGAATAATCCGGTAATTACTAAACTTCCTGCAAGTCCACAAACCGAATAGAATTTACTTTTGAAATCATCACCATGAAGAGAAAACCCCACGGCTTCAAGGATTGAAGAAGATGTGTGTAAATAATCTGAAAGATTGTCTTTGGTTCCGCCGGTGGTAAAATTATAAAATTTGACTAATTTATTTACTCCATGCAGAACTGCCGAATCAAACACGGTAATTTTTTCAGTAAGACCCATGTTTGTTTTTAATGAAGATGGTTTAAGAATATTGTGGGGGATTAAATACTGATTGAAAAAATTAAACTCCCCAATCTGATTTTTCCTTTGCTCTTTTCATTTCTGAAATTTCCTGAAGAATTTTTATTTCTGCTGAGGAAAGCAAATCCTTGTTTTTCTTGAAATTCCTAAATTGAGATTCCCCTAAATCAGTGTATAAAAATTGCTTGCCTTTCAAAACTCTTTCAAAATTTATTCCAGAAATTGAAATCGCGACTTCCATGCCTTCGTGAGCTTTTTGAACTGATTTATTTTCTGATTGAATATTTTTTATTTTTCCTATTTTTTCATTTTCAGAATCTATTATTGACAAACCAGAAATTAATCTTCCACCATCGATTTTTACTCCGAATATTGTGGGGTTTGTATTTCTAAAAACATACTGATGAAGAATCTGTAATTTGCAAACGGGACTTAAACCCATTAATCTTTTTTTCTCAATTTCTTTTTGTTTCTCTGTTCTAAATAAAACCAAATCGTCAATCAAACGATAAATTATTTCGTTTGTAATAACCTTAATATTTTCAGAAACACCTTTCTTAAACTCCTCGGCCTCTTCATCTAAATCAACATTAAATCCGACGATAACTGCATCAAGCTCATTTATTTCCAGATTCGCTTTTGCATTTGTAATGTCTCGTTTATTTATCGAACCAATTCCTGCTTTTACTATGGGAATATTTTTTTCGCGCAACAAAACCAAAAGCGCTTCCAAACTTCCGAGAGAATCTGCCTTCGCGATTATTCCCTGCTTGTCTGTTTTTATATTTTCCAAAAGTTCTTTTCTGAATAAATCAATAATTTCATTTTTATTATTTTTGAATTCCATAAAAGGCATTCCAGGAAGAATATCTATTTTTTCAGTTAGTTGCATTCGGATTCCTGTGGACGCTGTGACTTTTTCTTGCGGAGAAAATTTATTACAAATGGGTTCTATTTCTTCAAGCACGCGAATTTTTGTAAACATTGGTTCTCCGTCGAGGTTTGCGACCGCAATTTCAGAATTTCTGCTTAATTGTCCGTCGTATAAAATTGCTTCAGCGTAGTGTGTTGATTTGTCTTGCTTAATTTCTAAAATAACTCCTTTTGCTTTTTCGCCTAATCTTAATTTGTTGATTAAATATTTTTGACTTAAACCACAAATTACCATAATCAATTCTGGGATTCCTTCCTTGGTGTGAGCAGAACATGGGACAAGTGCAATTTTTTGTGTGAAATCTTCTATGTTAAAAAATAAATCAGAATCAAAACCGAAGCTGTTAAGCGAGCCCATGATTGTCATGTATCTCTCGTCGAAAACTTGCTTTACATTTTGTCGTTGCATCTCAATACTTTCTTTCAAAGAATCAGAATTTTTTTTCCAGCCAGAAATGTTGTCGATTTTATTCAAAGCGATTACGAAAGGTGTTTTGTTCATTTTTAAAATTTTTAGAACTTCTGCTGTTTGTGGTTTTATTCCTTCATTTACGTCGATAACAAGAACAGCTAAATCTGCCAGACTTCCGCCTCGTTTTCGTAAATTTGTGAAGGCTGCATGTCCGGGAGTGTCAATTAACAAAAATCCAGGAATTTCCAAATGAATTTTAGATTTCTCGACGAGAGGACAGGCATGCTTCAACTGCGACATTGGATAAGAAGTGAAAGAAATTTTTTGAGTTATTCCTCCTGCCTCTCCTGATGCAACACAGCTACCTCTAAGACAATCTAAAATGCTGGTTTTTCCGTGATCAACATGTCCGCAGACTGTAATGATTGGCTGACGAATGTGTGCCATAAAAAAAGGAGATAGAATAATGATTTAAATCTTTTGATTAAACTCTCACGCTGATTAAATTCCCTGATTCGTATTTTTTGACACCCTTCTTGAAAATAATCAAAGAAATTCCGAAAATTAATATTGCAAAAACCACCAAGATAATAAACCATTTCCAATCAAAAAACTTTAGCAATTCGACGGGGATGCCAGTGATAAATCCGGCAGGAATAATTGTCAATAAAATAAATCTGGTGAATCCGCTGAAAGCTGAAAAGGGGTAACTCGCAAAAGTAAGAACCCCCATTAATCCCCGGTCAGCAATTTCGACTGAACTTCCGAAGTAAAAAGAAAGTGAACCGAGGATAATTGCAAATCCTAAGAGGATAATTGAGGATATCAAAACAAGAACCAGCAGAAGCGGAATTTTTACAAAAGGAACAAAAATAATTGCAAGAATTATTCCGAATAACAAGTCTCCGAATGCGTCGAATTTTGATTTGCTTATTAGGATGTGGGTTAGTTCTTCTTTCGGGAGAGCAAGATAAAAATCCAGTTGTCCGTCGCGAATTATTTCCGCGAGGTGTTTAAAATTTCCGAAAACAAATCCAACTAAACCCCAGGCAAAAGTGATAACTACAAACATAGCCATGATATCCGTAAATCCCCAGTTGTTAATCAACGGAAATTTATTGAAAAAAATAAACCAGAAGATAACCCAGAAAATGTCATTGACGAACATAAAAGATGCCTGAGTGAGAAAACTGATTCGGTATTCCATAATACTCTGAAGATTTATTTTAAAATATTCAAAAATAAACTTTATTGATTTTTTAACCGCCATTTATATTTAACCTCCGCGTTCCTCTTCGATAAATCATCCAAGTTAAGCACCCAAAAATAGTTATGTAAGCGATTTGAATTATAAGAACATTAAAAAATTGAGTCAATTCAAATTTTACAAATAATTTTGCTGGGGCATAAGCAATATAACTAAAGGGCAAAACCGTTGAAATTTGAGACAGCCAGTTTGGAAAAATTTCGAGAGGCACTAACATCCCACCAATAGTAAAAAGAAATTTGTCGTAAATCCACCGTATAGGATTTGAATCTTCTAACCAAAAAGAAAGCAAGGCAATTGACATTGCAATAAAAAAATCTAAGATTAATGCAAGAAGAATTATAATTGCTAAAAAGAACAGAGAGTAAAACTTAAAGTTAAAACCTCCAATTAAAAGATAAACAAAAATTGCTCCAAAAATAAAAGTCAAAGAAAAGTAAATTATTCTTTTTGAAGAAGATTTTGCAAAATGGTAAAGAATGTAGCTGTAAGGCTTATTCAATTGATAAGCAATTTCTCCGCTCTGAACTTCTTTATTTACCTCTTTGACAAACCCTGGCGACGAGGTCACGATTGATTCAGCCATCAAAAGATACCATATCATCATCGACAAAGTAAATCCCTCGATTATTTCCTTCCCGGAATAAACTGCTTTCCACATATTAGTAAAAATAAAAAGAATCAGAAGAATGAAAAGGGCATGAAAAAAGAATTCTCCAAAATAAGCAAGACTATTCAAGAAATTTATTTTTGCTATCTCAAAATATTTTTTCATTTTTGCCTGTAAATTTTGGTGATAACTTCTTCTATCGGCGTTCCAGAAATATTAATATCCAGGACAGAATATTTTTTTATGATAAAATCTATGAACTCTTTAACAGATATTTTTGTAAGATCGATTTCAAAATTTGCGGAGTACTCCTCGGATTTTATTGTTTTAACACCTGGAAGAGAAAATCCGGAAAATAAATTTTCAAATTTCACAGAGATAATTTTGCTTTTCATGTATTCACGATTCAAATCTTCCACATCTCCGTCGTAAACTATTCGTCCATGATTTATTATAATAATTCTTTTACACAAATTTTCTATATCTTGAGTGTCGTGAGAAGTCAAAAGAATTGTTACTTTTTCTTTTTTATTTAACTCGCGAATTAGCTCACGAATTTTTTGTTTCGCGATGATATCTAAACCAATCGTCGGCTCGTCGAGAAGCAGAATTTCCGGACGATTTAACAATGAAGCAACAATTTCGCATTTCATTCTTTGCCCGAGGGAAAGACGTCTAACAGGAATGTCCAACAAATCTTTTATTTCAAAAATTTTCACCAGATAATTTAATCTTGATTTGTATGCTTTTTCGTCAAGCTCATAAATTTTGCTGAACAAATTGAAAGTGTCAATTGCTGGAAGGTGATACCAAAGTTGTGGTTTCTGACCAAATACTGAACCGATTTTGTACGAAAGTTTTTTTCTATCTTTCCAAGGAATGAAACCGGCAATTTTTACTTCGCCTGAAGTCGGAAAAAGAATCCCTGTGAGAATTTTTATCGTCGTTGATTTGCCAGCACCGTTTGGTCCGATGAAAGCAACGATTTCTCCTCGTTTAATGTTGAAAGAAATATTGTTTACTGCATTCAAAGTCGTCCAGTTAGGTTTGAAAAGAGATTTTATGCTTCCCAAAAAACCAGCAGATTTATGCTTCGTCTTAAAAGTCTTGTTTAAATTTTTAACCTCAATCGCGTTTTCCTCTTTCATAGTTTAAACCAACTAACACAAGATTAAAAATGTTTTGAAGTAGATAAAATTTTGTCTAAACTTAGCAAGAAGTTAATTCTTTTAAGTCTTCAATACTTTTAACTCCGGAATATTTTTGATTATTTATTATCCATGTTGGAGTTTCGGTGACATTATATTTTGCGAGTTCTTCCCAAGAGCCAATTTCGGCAATATTCAAAAATTTAACATTCTCTCCAAAAATATCTTTTTGTTTTTTACAATAAAAACAATCAGATTTTGTATAAAGAGTAGAATTTCCACCGATGCATTTTGCTGTTTGCTCGTCGACAACTGTTGGCGACTTTTGAAAATAAACTATTGAAACAACTACCAAAATAATTAAAACAATTATTCCGATTGTTAGCCAAGTTCCTCTTTTTACCATAGTTATTAATATGAAAAATAGTTTTTAAGGATTATGGGGAATAATTCCCGCAGATAGCCGGTCATAAAAAGCTTCTATTACCATGCTTGAATATTTTTGCGTTCTTCTTTTTCCCATTTCGTCGTCGTAACTGAACCGGGCATTATAATTAGAAAAAGAGAAACTTCTGCCGAGGCTTACACTAATTGTCGGCAGGCCTTCAAGTTTGACCTCTCCTTTAAATCTTGCAGAAAAAACTGGTCGATTCCAGTTTTTAACTTCGTGTAAAAGAGATTCAGCGTCGGTTATGGACATTTGATTCAAATTTATTTTTTGCATTTCAGAAAATGATATAAATTATTTATAAATTTTATGGGACTTTGACAACAAGGTATGTTTTTTAATTTTTTCAAAAAAGAAATCAGCAACATTTATTAATTTGAGGAATTTTAATTTTTTATGGTTTCGGTTGGTTCATTTAAAATTGTTTTTTTTGTTTTGATTATCTTCGCAGTCCTGATTGAAGTTGTCGCAGATATAATTTTAAAAAAGTGGGCTATTGAAAACAAAAATTCTTTGTTTATTTTCGGAATGGTTGTTTACTTAATCGGAACAATGTTTTGGGCTTATTCATTGAAATTTGAAGTTTTGTCGAAAGCCGGCGGAGTTTTTGTTATTCTGAATTTAATTCTCTTGGCGTTGGCAGGAATTTTTATTTTCAAAGACGAATTGTCAGTAACAAACAAAATAGGAATAATTCTTGGAATGATCAGTATTATTCTGATTGAAATTTAGATCGCAAAAGGATCACACTCATCATCAGGTTTTTTCTCTGTTTTTGGTGAAACTCTTAAACTATCAAGATATTTCTTTAATGGTTGGATATTAAAAAACTTATCGTCTATTGTTTGAAGTTTTAATTTTTCATTTTTGAGAATTCTTGTGAGCAAGGGCTTATTCATTTGTCCAAAATCTCCACTTTCTCCGTCGGCAAAAATTAAATTATCTGAAATCATAAAATAAGCTCCGCCACCAAATGCATAAATTTTTTCTGGTCCAATACTAAGAATATATTTATGTCTGCAAGTAATTTCATCAAAAAAATCATTATTAAAAATTTTTCTTAAATAATCCGGACTATTTGAATTCGGAGAGACGAAAGGAATTTTTGAAACCTTAAAATAGAATTTAATCCTGTCGGGAGAATAAATTATGCATTTTCCCCAATCGCCTTTGCGGAGATTTAATCCCGGATGAAAAACATAATTGTTATCTGCGTCCATAAAATCTTTATTCGAGATGTAGTTTATAATTCTTACTATTCAAATTTCTAATAATCAGGCAATTCTTCCTGAGATTTGAAAGGTTTTTTCTGAGGAGAGGTAGACTTGCTGAAAGATTTTTTTGGTGCTTCTGAGTCTTCCATTTTCTCAACGGGTTCTGAATTAATCTCATCTTCATCGACGGAATTAATCATTTCTTTGAACTTTCTGAAATCTGAACCAAGAATTCTTACTCCTGCTTTCGTAAACCCCGTGTATCTCTCACTTGTCACAAATTCTCGTATAGTCAAACCTCTTCTTCCACCGAAGTCGTCGATTCGAATAATTATATCTGATGTGTCGTTCTTGTTTATTTTTCCAATATCTTTTTCCATAAGAGTGAAATGAAAATTTGGTTTATAAATATTTATGAAATTTTAGACAAATCTTTCGCAGAATCAACAATAGTTAAAGGTTTGTATTTCTCCAGGAGCTTTCCTTTTTTGAATCCGGTTCTTACTCCAATAAAACCCATTCCTGCGCGTCTTGTGGCGACCGCATCATATATGCTATCTCCGACAACAAGACAATTTTTTGGAGAAATTTTTAACCTTTTTGCAACAAAAAAAAGTTGATCTGGAAAGGGTTTTCCTTTTTTAACGTCGTCTATGGTAGAAATCAGATTAAACTTTTTACGAAAGGTGGGAGAAGTAGATCGTTTTAAGGTTATTCTGCTCGAACCTGTTGCTATTGCAATTTTAAAATTTTTCTTAACCGACGAAAGCATTTGCATAACTCCAGGAAAAAGTAAATTTTTTCCGCGAACAATTTTTTTGAAAATTTCCCTCCGCTCTTTTCTCAAATCAGGAATATCTCCGACGAGCCCATATTTTTTCTTAAGATATTCAAAAATTTTGTTAGATGGGGTTCCCATTAAGGAATCAACTTTGGACTGTGATACTAACGAACCATGTCGACGAGCAATTTCAAAAAATGCCTTTGAATGATAAGGAATAGAATTTATCAAAGTTCCATCCAAATCAAAAATTATTAATTTATACTCAGCACCAACTTTCATAAAAATCAAAAGATAAGAGCATTTATAACATTTTTGAATCATTAAATAATTTTCCAAAAACAATTACTTCATCACCAGGGTAAGTTATTCCATACCATTTTTCATGAGTTTGATAAATTTTCATATTGATACTTTTATTTTTTATAAGATTTGAAATTTCCGACGGGAGAAGGCACTCAGATTTTCGGTCAGTTTTGTTTGATTTTTTGAATCTGTTTAAAATTTCAGAGAGAAGTAGGGGAACATTTTTTTGAAAAGCAAAAATATTCATACTACAAAGAGAAAATTCGCTAAAACCTTTTTGCGAAAAATTTATGTTAGATAATTCAAAAATTTCCTCGATAGATTTTACATTATTTTCAGAATCAATTTCAAAAATACCTCGATTTACCGTTCCAAACTCCGGCAAAACTTCTCCGAGTTTGTAACCCACACTAGCACATGTTGGGTAAAGGGCTAAATGATTTAAAAGAATTTTGAAAGTTTCCTCGCCGTAAATATCATCGCCATTGCACACAACAAAGGGTGAGTCGATCAGCTTCGATGCGGAACAAATCGCGTCGACGGTTCCCCATGGTTTATCACGGAAATTTTTATCATAATGTTGCAGGGCATATTCTATCGGAATTCCATTATATTCAGAACCAAATTTTTGTTTAAACAAGTCATAAGTTTGTTCACTGACAACAAAAATAATCCTGCTAAAATCCGATTTTAATGCCTGATTTAGAGAATATTCTATTAATGATTCCCCGTTTGGACCAACCTTTGCAAATGCTTTTGCTTTTCCACCAAATCTGGAAGAAATGCCTGCAACAAGATAAACCAAAGCAATTTCTTTCTTTTTTATTGACGCTGTTTCTTTTTTCAAAGAATTATTTAGATGAATAAAATATTCGGTTTTTTCAGAATTTGCTAATTTTTCGACGATTAACTCTGGGGTTGAATGTGCCAAACGTCCAAGAACGGGATTGTGATCTACAATTAAATTAAAATTTGCATCTAAACCTTTTGCTTCGATTCCGTCTATACGGGTTTTTTCCGGAATATTTTTCTGAATTTCATGACCAAGATGAGTTGCGACAATCAAAAAACATTTTCTATTGATGAAATAATCTACTGTCGAAGAGATGATTTTTCCTGCAACACCCGGTTCGGTCACAGATTCAATCTCGTCTGCAAGAATTAACGTTTTATCTCCGGGCTTTATTTTTGACATTTGATTCAGCAAAGTTTCGAATGCTCCACGATTGTCAGATCCTTTATTTTTAGCAAAATAATAAATCTCAGAAAATAAAGGAATTTTTATCTCACCAAATAATGGAAGACCTAGTTGTGAAAGAGAAATTATCTGGATAATATGTTCAAGAAGAGTTGTTTTTCCTCCCGAATTTGCACCAGTCAAAATTGAACACTTGTAAGTTTCATCAAGTCCAAAAGAAATTGGTTTTGGATTTTCAATTAAAACATTTTTTGAATTAATCACTAAAAGTTCATTATCTGAAACTTCAGGGAAAGTCATTTCATTTTCCAAGAACTTAGAAATTCCTGAAACAAAATCAAAAAGAAGTAATGAATCTGAAAGTTTTCTCAACAGCGACGGGATTTCTTTAAGTTTTGAAGAATTGTTTTTTATCTTTTGAGCAAATTCAAAAAATTCTCCGGCATTCTGCCGTTTTATTTCCTTTTCCAATTCACCCTCATCAATAATAACTGGAATGCCTATGTTTAAAACTTCCAAAGGCAATTTAGCTTTTTGAATTTCCTCTAATATCAGAGAATTAATTTCTTTTGGAATTTGGTTTTTGCTCATTAACTGAAAAAGAGATTCTCCTGAAATCATAAAATCTTTTAGCCTGGAAGAAACATTAAAATTAATCTCTTCAACTTTTTTTTCTACAAAATTTTTATCCAACACAAAAGATGAATCTTCATTAGTTAATTCAAGCATTGAGTTAAGTTCAGAAACTATTTGATTTGTTCCAACATCAAGCTCATATTTTTTTAAAATTTCCAGATTGTTTTTCCAGCAGGATAATTGTTCAAGATATCTTTCAAGATAAACTTCGTCGATGTTTTTTAAAAAAACTGCCTGAGGCAAAGATTCCAGAGCAGAATAAAAATCAGTACAATTAATTACCTGGACCAAATCATAGGATTCAAGAAGAGAAACGTCACTTTCGCTGATAATCAATCTTACAGGACATCTCATTTCTTTAAGTTTCGTAAAAATTGAAGAATCTTCTGTGACAACAAGAACGTCATACTTCGGTTTCCACGACGCTTTTTTTGTGGAGAGATATTTTAAGAAAAAATTTTCTGTTTTAGGGAGCAACAAAATTTCTTTAAAAAAATCCTGCCTTGATTTTATTTCTTTTGAAGAAAAAACAAAGTCAAACATATTGAACAAATTTGAAGTTTCTGAAAAAATAAAATTTTTTGAAATGTGAGAAATAATTTTTTGATGAACTGCTTTCCCGTCGCGAGTTTTGAAAATGCTTTCAGGAGATTTTAGTAAAGTTCTTGTAGAAGAAAATGGATTCAATTCGTTTTCTCGAATAAATTTTAACAGCTCTTTTTTCATAAAAGAAAAGAGGATTGATATTTTTTAAGGATTTATGTAGTGTTTAACTATCTCAAAAACTTCTTGATGAATTTCATCCTTTGTTTTTAATAATCCATTTTTCACGCATGAGATAACTGGCCATTCAAAAATGTCCGCAAGATGAAGATAGGCTACCTCAGAATCCTTAAGATATAAAAAGTTTGATTCATGCCCGTCGGAGGAAGTATTTGTTTGCTTTTCTCTTTGTTCACGCATTTTTGTTGCAGTCTCAGTTGAAACATGTAACACTAGCGTAAGATTGGACGGCGGAATTTTAAAAGTATTCCATTCTAAATTCTGTAACCAGAAATACATCTGTTCTCTTTCGTTCGAATTTTTAATTTTGCTCCCCTGATGAGCCATATTCGATTCAGTATATCGGTTCATAATCAAATTAATTCCTGCATAAATTTTCTCATTTATTTCGGGTATTGCTAACTTTCTGTCTGCCATGTAGAATAAAGAAGCAATTGACGGATCAAATTTTGTTGGGTCGCCAAACCACATTTTATCTTTTCCCCAAGATCCGTCTTTTCACAGATAAGCTTGAGCAATTATTCTCCCCATCGGTGTTTCATAACGTGGAAAACTCATCATTTCAGTCTTGAACCCTAAAGAATTTAGTTTATCGACGAGAAGTTTTGACTGCGTTTCTTTTCCAGAACCATCCGTACCTTCGATTGTGATTATTTTTCCAAGAGTCATTTTAAATCAACCTTTCTAAATATAATTTAGAACCAAGATTGCAATTCCCTTTAGGGCATTTTCCATAATATTTCTCGTCGCAATCCGGAAGTTTCCACGACGAATATTCAGGAATATGCTCCGCATATTTGTCAATTAACTCGCCGGTTTTCTCAACAATTTCCAATTGAGCCTGACCACACATTCTTTCACGGGATTTCATAAAAAGATGCTCGGCGTTTCCTCTTTCAGCGACGTTAATTAGTTGAGCTTGCGGAAAGTCACTATTGGAAACGCCCATAAGATCTTTAACCCATTCTTTTTGCAAATCAGTTCCCCGAATAATCCTTGGAATAAAAAATCCAAAGGGGGCCTGTAATTGATATCCGTCGTTAATATGATAACTCAAAGTTCGATGTCTGTGCGCTTGTGCAAGACAGGCAAAACTCATGTTCTGATTTGTTCCATATTGTGATTCCCCAAAATGTTCTTCAACTGGCTCTCCAAAAAGATTTAATTTGAATCCAGCCTTTGCGCGAATATCTTTTATTCTAAATAAATTTATTTCTTCTGAATCTAAAAAAGTTTGATAAGTTTCAGCTAATCTTTTTTTGAATGAACCCGAGTTGTTTAAATTTTCCCCGATGAAATCTTCGAAAAATCCGGCGAGAATATTCACCTGTCTTAAACTTAGTGTGTGTGAGAATTGAGTTGGAGTAAACACGCTTGTTAAATATCTCGCGTTTTCCTGAGCTAATTTTTCCGCAGGAGTTTTTTCTCCTCCTTTAGCATGATAAAGTCGGGAAAATTTATCTTGAGTATAATTCTCTTCAATCTTTTGCTGAAAAATTTCAAGCCATTTGTTATATAGATTTTTTTGAAAAGGATCTATTGCGCTCATTTCAGTATACCGCGCAGATTTTTCACTCGTCACATTCGGTCGTTCATTGTTTAGAGTCATAGCGAATGCTTTTGGGAATCCTTCAAAAACGTAAGTGATGTTGAAATGATCGAATGGGCTGTGATGTCTATTGTTGATTAATATTTTTTCAGTTAGAAATGGGTTAAATGGTTCTTGAATTATTTCTTCGATAGGTTTTTCAGAATAGCATAATCTCGCCATATCCTGACAAAATTTTTTAGCCCCTTCCAAAGTTCTAATATTATTGGGGGTTGAATAAATTTTTACAATACCTTTTTTTTCCATTTTCCTCTTTAATTCTGATTAAAAACAAAAAGAGTTTAAAAACAAATCGCAACAAAAGTAGATACAATTTGTTGGTGATCTAAAAAGATTATTCTTCTTTTACCCGATTCTTTATTGACCAGGGGTTGGGATTTTCATGAATAAATTTTCTCAGACTATCTTCTCCTTTGTAAACTAAAATGTTTAAATCAACTCTAAAATAGGTAGGAAGTTTTTGATGTAACCTTCTGGTTATCTCACAAAAAAGAGGTTTATATTGTTCATCCGTACAAAAAAAGTTGAATGTCTTTAAAAAATCGACATATCTGTTTTCTTCCAGCAATAAATTTATTGCTTGATAAAAAAAAGCAGGATTTCCCTGAAGTTTCTCTAAGGGAGAATTTTTCTTTTTTTCGCCGGTTTTTTCTACTACCTCTTCCAGAAATTTTTTAGCAGTCTCATCCACACTTTCCCTTGATTCTTTCAGTCTTTTCTCTTCTTCTTTCTTTTTTTTACCGGTAACTAAGTCATATAAATTCATGAAATACTGTGGAATTTTCATTCGCGAAACAGAGTGATAGAGTTAATAAATGTTTACATTATAAAATGGTTACAAAATTAGTCTTTAATCTCAACCTTAATGCTAACATTCTTTGGAATCTGTAAACGCATAATGCTGTGAAGAACTTTTTCGTTGGCCGGCAAATCGATTAATCTTTTATGAAGTCTCATTTCAAAATGATCGAAAGTCGCGGAACCGCTTCCACAAGGAGATTTTCTCGTCGTTATTTTCATTTTTTGAGTAGGTAAAGGAACAGGTCCGGAAATAACAATTCCCGATTTAGACGCGATGTCTTTGATAGAATTGCAAATAGAATTAAGCATTTCGATATCCGTACTGTTTAGTTTTACTCTTACTTTTGACATTTTTACTCCGTAAAAAATGCGACCACACTCGTTTTCGTAAACATTCGCGTGAGGGCATTTTTCCTTCCAGAACATATTTGCCTTATGTTCCGATATGAAGTATAAAAAAAGTTGGTTTTTAAATCTTTTTGAAGAAAAGTTTAAAGAGAAGTTTGCAAAACTCAATTTTCCACGAAAATTGACAAACCTCTCAGTAGAAAACTTTGCCAAACATGGGGATTTCTTTTAGAAAAAGAATTCCTACACTGGCAAAGAAAACTAAATATGAAATTATGCAAAGTCCTCTAAAGCTAAAGTTCGAAAGAAAATTTTGTCTAAAAAATATTTGCTTTTTAATTTCAAAAAGAACAAAGAATATTTTCTATTAATACAAATTTTGTTCGGGTTTAAAATTTTCTAAAAATTCCTTCTCGATAAAATGTAATTTTCCGGGAATTATAAAACAAAAAGGTGGATGAATATTTTTGAATTCTTCCAATTGAGATGGATGACAAAAAATTATTTTTTGATATTTAGTTCCGAGTTGTTGGCAAACCAAAATTTTAGTTAAAGAAATTTTATTTTTTTCGAGTGTTTTTTCGAGTTCATCTATAGCTGAATTGAAGTCCAAACCGATGTCAACCAAAATTAAAGAATGCGCCCCTATTGATTGGTTCTCTTTAACAACTTCTATAAAACTATCTGGGGTGAAATTTTTTTTGGAATCCCATTTTGGCATACTTGTTATTTTTCCGAATTTGTAAACTTGCAAACCGGTTTCTGAAACTCCATCCATAACTGAGGCATTGTGTAAAACCCGATATTTAACATTTGACTTAATACATTCATCGACGATAGTAATATGTGTTGTGGCCATCAGCGGATTTCCGTAAATCAAAATTGCGATGTCAAGTTTTCTTGCTTCGTCGACAATTTCTAAAGATTCAACAAATTCTCTATTTGCCTCGCTAATTTTTTTCCCAAGAATTTCTTCCAAATGCTGGACGGAGTAAGGCAAATCGACAGTGTAATTTTCGAGGTATATTTTCTTACATCTTTTACAAAGTTCCATTGCTTCTTTTGTGAGACTGTCAGCATTAAGCCCAAGTCCGATAAGATATAACATGAAGGGAAGAGGAAAATAATAGTTTTAAATGTTGACAAATAATTTACGCGACATTGAAATTAAAGTATTATTACATAAAAATGACAACAAAGACAAAATTTATAAGCTTGGGACGTTACGAAAATTAATGGAAAATGAAAGAATTGTATGGGAAAATTTAGCTATTATGCATTCAAAGAAAGACGGAGGACTATATCCTCTGACAACCGACGAAGAAAGCTGGGGAGGTAACGGTGGTTTTTTCAGAGAAAAGAAATTTCCTTGTATGGTCGCAAATTTTTTGTATGAGAGACAAACAGGAAAAATTTACCGGTTTACTAAAGGTGACTACGTGACTGATGAAGAAAGAAGTTTGTATCTTGAGGGAGCATTAAGAATAGCGATTGATGTTTTTGGAACTCGTGAAATTGCCGTCGTAACGAGAAGAACCAGCCCGAATCAAAGTGAGTTAGCCGGAAAAAATCTTGAAGCAAGCGTGAATAGATTTAATGAGTTACACGAAAATTTTCCGTTTCCGGAAGAAAATGGGGAAATTTAATTATTTCAAACTTCTGCTTGTTACAATAGAAATGAACAATAAAGAAAAAAGTAAGTAGTCTTTTCCAGAAGCAAGAGCAAAAATTATTCCGACGATAGAAAGGAAAATTATAAGTAGAAACCATTTTTTTCCGGACTTTAGTTCTTCTTGAGTATATTTTGCAAGCAAATCTCCGATGGGAATCCCAAGAACTAACACAAGAACGGCCAAAGTAAATTGAATTAACTGATGCATTATCAGAGATGAATAATTAAAGATTTAAATCTTACTAAAAATAATTGTTAACTTCTGAACAACAATTCTTAAATATTCGAATGTTCTTAAAAATAGATGGAATTAAGAGAACTTGCACCATATTTGGTTTTTGCGAGTTTGTTTTTAACATCTGCAACAGATCTTGCTTTCGGAAGTCCCGTCGGTAAACAAATGTATTCTCAAGGAAAAGGAATGATAAATGAACTGATTAAAGAAAAGAGAATGTCCATGGATTGGGGAATTTATGAGACCAAAGATTCGGATAAACGAGCGGTGCGGATTGGAGAAGGAATTCTTGCAGGGTTGATGGTTTATTTTGCGAAAAAAGAACTGAAGACACAAAAAGAAAACAGAGCAAGCGAAAAATATAGACAATGGCAGAAAAAAAGAGAGCTTGAGGAAGAGACTTTATCTCAATAATATTTAAAACTTAAATTTTGTTTAAATTATCATGTATAAAAAATATCTTATCGTCGCAAACAGGAAAGACCGGGCAGGTTATAACATAGTCCTTCAACTGACTCAATTTGGAAAATTTGATACTTACATCGTCGATGACGAAATAATTTACACGCGAAATCTTAATCTTGAACTTATCAAAGAATATGATTTTATTATTTTCGCGTCGAAACATCAGTCTGAAAGAAAAATGAAAACTCTATCCGTTCATCCAGTCGGAAACTGGAAAACCGCAGAATATGGTGGAGTAAATGGCAAGGCAGGAAAATCGTCGGCAATGTTCCTGAAACAGTCTTTTGAAGAACTAATAAAAAATGCTAAAGAGCACAACTTAGACAGTTATTCAGTAACAATGGAATCCACCCACCACGGCCCGTTAATAGATAAGCCGTCGATGTTTATAGAAATTGGTGCGACAGAAAATGAATGGCGAGATACCAAGGCAGCGTTTGTCGTCGCGAAAACGATTTCACAGATGGTAAACGAATTCAAAGAAAATCCTTACAATGAAATTGCAATCGGAATTGGCGGTCCGCATTATTGTCCGGGATTTAATCGAATACAAAGTGAAACTAATGTCGCGATTTCGCACATAATCCCAGAATACGCTTTACCATTAACTGAAGAAATGATAAAAGAAGCGATTGCAAAAACTCAGGAAGAAGTTGATTTTGTGATAATTGATTGGAAAGGCGTCGGGAAAGCAGAAGAAAGACAAAAGATAATTGATATTCTTGACAAAAATTATATTCAATACAAGAGAACCGGCGAAGTGAAATAAATTTCTAACTCAAAAATTCCATGAAAACTTCAAGATGATCTTTGGTTGGATATTCTTCAACGACGGCACAGTTTTTGAAACTTTTTGAAATTTCTTTTATTTTTTCCAAGCTACACAAGATACGGAATTTTTGATAATCTATTTTGAATTCTGATTTTGGAAAAGAACCCAATAGTTTTGATAAGAGAAAATGCAACTTTCTTTTTTCATTTTCTCCGAATATTTTTCTTTCACTTTCGAATGTTGGTCTTGATTCCCGGAGATAAATTGCTCCGCGTAATAGTGTTCCGTCGTCGGTAATTAGGTCAAATTTTTCCGCAGAATTTTTTGCTCTAAGTTTTATTCTATTGGTAAACTGAACTTTATCTTTGAATTCTGCGCTACAGTAGTGGATTCTGATTTTTTGTTTCTTGAAATGCGAAAGAATTTTCATAGCCGTTTTCTCACTTCCAAGAACCCCGTAATCTTTAAGCGTTTTCCATTTTTTTTGAGAATATTCTTTTTCATAAAGCGTCGCATATTCGAGTTCATTAAGATTGAAAAAGCCGACATAATTTTTAAAAAAATCTATCATTTCAATTGTTTCTTTTTCCTTGCCGGGAAAAATCGGAATTTCAACACCAACTTCTGAAAATTTTCCCTTGATTAATTTTATTTTTTCCCACAAATCTTTTCTTCCTAAATCCGGATGAATTCTAATCTCGTCTAATTCGGAGTCCTGAAGAATTTTTATTACTTTACCTTCGATAAGATTTAGAGAAGTATATAAGTGAATATGAAATTTTTTTCCGAAATTATTCTTCATTTCTTTTATAAAAAAGACTGTTCGTTTTAGTTTTGAAAGTGGGTCACCACCAGTAATTCCTGCCCCCTTGGCTCCGCTCGAACGAACCTCGTCCATAAGTTGAGTAATTTTTGAAAGTTTAACTTCATTAGCATAAACCACGTCTTTATTTTTCTTTTTTTCTGACAATGGGCAATAGAAACAATTTCTTGGGCAAATTCCGGTTATGAAAAGAACGAGTTTCTCGCCTTTGAAACATAATTCACAACCGCGGGATAATTTTCCATTGTGTTTACTTATCATTAAAAACGAAAAAAAAGATAGTTTAAAAATTATCCCAACACTAAATTATTTCAATAATGTTCGGAGTCTGTTTTTTAAGAGAATACAACATTGGCGGACGATGAGAGACATCTGTTTTTCGTCCTTCTGATTTTAAAATACCTAGAGAGAGAATTTTTTTGACAAAATTCCTTTTGTCAAATTTTTTGTCAAAAACAGTTTCATAAATTCCTTGAAGTTCGGAAAGAGCGAATTCCTTTCTCAGCAAAGAAAATGCAACAGGCGTGTATTCAAATTTCCATTCCAATCTTTTCAAAGCATATGAAAAAATTTTGGTATGATCAAAAGCAAGGGGGGGAATTTTTTTAACAGAGAAAAACTTTACTTCCGAAATATCCGACGAGGATTTCAAAGAAACTTCACCAAATTTTATCAGTGCTATGTATGAAACCGTTATTACTCTTCCGCGCGAATCTCTTTTTGGGTCGCCAAAAGTATAAAGCTGTTCGAGATAAATATTCTCCACACCAGTTTTGTCGTGCAAAACTCTTTTAGCTGCATCGTCGAGAGATTCTTCAATGTGTACAAAACCCCCAGGTAAAGTCCATGAACCAGTCGCTGGTTCAATCGCACGTTTTACAAGCAAGACTTTGAGCTCTCCGTTTTGAATTGCAAAGATAACCATATCGACGGTAACTGCGGGTTTTTCGTAAGATTTCCAGTCATGACTTTTTTCATTTGACATAATGTTTACAATACAAGAAGATATTTAAATTTTTGTAAGAAAAATTATTTGAATTCCTGTGCGACAAGATACTTAATTAGAAGTGCCTGGTCTCTTGGCGGAGCAGCTTCGTTATCGTAACCCGAAACAATTCCTATGGGGTATAAGGAAGGCACATGTGGGAATTATGGCTTCTGCCATTTTGAATTCATCTCCTCGAGATTTTGGTTTTGATGCTTTAACTGGGTATAATCTTTTACCCGATTTTACTAAAGAAATGAAAAAGATGGGGGTGGTTTTTCAAGATTATGAAACCCTTGCAAATCAGAGGGTTTTAGATTGGGGAAAACTTTCTAATCTTTCTCAGTTACCTTTTTCTCCGTCGATTTCTGTTGGATGGGATGCGACTCCAAGAGGAGTAAGAGTAAAAGAATTATCAACAAAATTAGGATTTCTCTGGTCACCAATTGTGGTTAATGGTTCTCCAAAGAAATTTGCTGAATTTTTGGAACAAGGAATAAGTTTCGCAAATGGATCTACGGGAAGAGTTCATATTTGTGCGTGGAATGAGTGGAGTGAAGGCGCTTATTTAGAACCAGATAAAAAGCATGGCTTTGCGTATTTAAATTCAATAAGAAAAATGACATCCTCCGCACACTAAAGTGTGCGGTTTCCATGGTGTGAGTCTTGATTTCTTACATAGCTTTGAACTACATCCAACTGCACAAATCCGACGGAAGAGGCAAATTTGCCTCGACT
>Ga0172368_10002586_pt1 | contig 22839 bp, 17 predicted proteins | sample Lak11m_FD_114540 | JGI IMG/M metagenome (GOLD analysis project Ga0172368, IMG submission 114540) | Freshwater microbial communities from Kabuno Bay, South-Kivu, Congo - kab_022012_11m | ecosystem: Environmental > Aquatic > Freshwater > Lake | place: Democratic Republic of the Congo: South-Kivu...
AACCGTTTAAAAGATTTCCGGTAAAGACAAAGTTTGCTTTAATGTTCTGTGTTAAAAAATTTAAATAGTTGGAACCTTGTAAATACATTCCGGTTTGGATGAGAAGCACGAGTCCGCCTATGGCAATAAACCCGATGTACGTTCTCCATTTACTAAAAATTTTAAAGAGTTCAATTTTAACGAGTGTGTACATCAATCGCCTTTCTCGGTTAAAAGTAAAAAGTATTCTTCAAGCGAACGTTTTGGAACAACCGAATGAACAAGAATATTCCTCGCGTTCAATTCTTTATTTAACAGAGCTACTTCATCTTTCTCCAACGTAAAATTGAAAAATTGTTCTTTCACCGATTCGAGTTGCGCTCCCCATTTGCTTTCCTTCAAAAAGGAGTTCGTCATTTCGGCATTATCTACTTCGAACACAACTTTTAACGTTGTGGCATTCAGCAGTTCTTGCACTGTTCCCTCAACAACAGCTTTTCCTTTGTTGATAATTATCATTCTGTTTGCTACAAGTTCAACTTCGGCAAGAATGTGTGAGGAAAGGAAAATAGTTTTTTGTTTTTCTTTTGCGAGATGGACAATCAATTCACGGATTTCTTTCATCCCTTGCGGATCAAGTCCGGTTGTCGGTTCATCAAGAATAATCAGTTCGGGATCGTGAAGCAGCGCTTGCGCAAGTCCGAGGCGTTGTTTCATTCCATGCGAAAACGTTTTGACTTTGCTCTTCGCCCGTTTTTCCAGCCCGACCGATTCAAGAATTTCCATTATTTTTTTGTTGGAAGTATCGCACCCGGATATTTGTCCCAGCAACTCAAGATTTTTATAGGCGGAAAGGTAACCGTAAAAATCGGGCTTCTCCACGATGGCGCCAATTTTTTTCAGAATTTCGCTTCTGTGCTGCTTCAAGGGTTTGTTAAAAATTGCAATGCTGCCCGCGGTTGGATTAATAAGCGTCATCAACATTCTGATTGTTGTGCTCTTCCCCGCTCCGTTTGGTCCGAGAAACCCGAAAACATCTCCACGGTAAACGGTAAGGTCTAAATCATTTACCGCGGTGAGATCTTTAAATTTTTTCGACAGGTGTTTTACTTCTATTACTTTTTCCATGCAATCAAAAGCTTGTGAGTATCATCTATTTGTTCAAAACAAAAATACGTCTTTTCGCAGAATGAATGGAAAGAAATTGATGAGTGGTAAAATGATAAGAAGTTTGGCGAAAAGCGCTAAGGAAAATCTACCGAAAACCCTAAAGCAATTTTGGTGATTGTTTCATCGAAGTATTCGCTAAACATGTTGTTGCCGGAATATAGAGACAAGTAGAAAAGGATACCTTTGCTCTCCCAGTCGCCAAATTTAACTCCGAACTGCGAGTGATTCGTGAAGGAGTAATCCGGCAAACCCGCATAGGAAATATTATGAGCCATAAAAAGATAAACAGGTTTTTCAAAAAGTTTTCCTGTCCATCTGTCGGTATGAACTTCAATTCCGCCGAGAGCAAAAAATCTTTTTAAGGTTGCCGGACGAATGCGTAAAGAGAATCCGCAGCCGCCGTAAGTGCGTAATGAATACCCGGAAAGATCAACCGTGTGCGCCGCTACTACTTCGGCAAAATCTCTTGTAAAAGGAATTGGACCTCCCGCTTTTGTCCATTCTCGCGGATACGGATGCACCCAATAGTTACCATCAACAAGATGCGCGCTATTGTGAATAAACCTAAAACGGAGAGCATAATTTTCTGTTGCGGAGATTTGTTGAGAATAAGTCGCGTTACCACCAAAGAAACCGTCAACCGCATCAATTTGCAGGCGCAATTGCTGGTAGCCAATAACGGATGCGTAGGCCATAAATTCTATTCCGAAATTGAGCTTGCTTTGAGATGCAGGAAAGTGAAACGAAAGTAAATCCATTGTATTCCCGATATCAACTTTAAGATTGGCGTTATCGGGATAATACAGTACACCGATTTTGGCTTCCTGCATGTTTGCACGAAGAGGAAGAAAATTTAATCCTTGCGGAAGAAATTCAAACTTAGTTTGCGCGCCAAGTGGATTTATACAGAAAAGAAAAAGAGAAAAGAGAATGACAATTTTTTTAAGAAACATTACTTATTCGCAAGTCCTATTAAACTCTGGCAACAAGCGATAAGATCAGCACCACGGCAACAATAGTTACTACCAGCGCGAAACTGAATTGAGCAAATCCTACCACCTCTCTATGCTCGCGGGTAAGTCGTTTAGCAAGTTCCTTTGGGTTGGAAACTCTATAGTCACCTTCTCGAATATCCCAATTATCCATTTTAGGTAACGCCGGTTTAGTTTTCAGTCCTTTCGGTTTTTCGATAGGAATAATCTGGAGTTGTGGCTGTTCTTTTTTCAAGTCGTGAGATAAAGTAGTCTGCCACCACCCTTCCGGCAAATGTAATTCTTGCAACTCGTTAACCTCATTATTTGCAACGAGCAAATCGTGTGTAATACTTTCTTTTCTGACAATTGACAGCATCTGCTTCTCGAACGATTTTATTTGGTAAATGAATTTATTAATTTTGTTTTGCGAAGCAAAAATAAGAAAAAAATATTCTCACACACGCGTATGAAAAAAAAATTATTCTTGATACTGCTTGTATCAGCGGTTTGTTTTAGTCAACCTCAAAACGAGAAGAATAGCTATCCTCCCATTTATATAGCATTCCTCTGGCACATGCACCAGCCCATTTACTGGCCTTATGAATCTATAGTGACAACACAAGCGCAGGGACGCTACCCGTACTCGGTTTTCGATATTCACAATGAAAGAACGGGTCCTTATACTTCCTGGCCGAAAGACGCGGTTCAAAAAGGAATTTCAGCGGGACTTGACCATCTCGGAGCGCAAGTGAGTTTTACCGGCTCACTCATCGAGAACTTGAACAACCTTGAAAGTAACAGCAACGGAAATTTCAGCAACTGGAAGAGCAGTTGGAATTATATTAAAAATCAAAAAACCTCTCTTGGAAATCCGCGAATTGATATGGTTGGCTTCGGATACTTTCATCCGTTGATGGGATTGATAGATTACAACGACATCAGACGGCAGATTCAAATGCACAAACAAACTTTCGCACAAAACTTCCCCGGAACATATTCTAAAGGAATCTTCCCGCCTGAAAACGCTTTCTCAAATAGAATGATTCCGGCTTTAGTTGATGAAGGTATTGAATGGGCGCTTGTTGATAACATTCACTTCGAACGGGCAGTAAAAGATTATCCCTTCAACACCGGCGGCAATATTTATGAACCCAACAAAGCGGATGTTCAAGATGAAAATCCAAATGACTGGATTCAGTTGAACGGTGTATGGGCGCCGACAAAAGTTTCCGCTAAGTGGGCACGGCTTCCTCACTACGTCGAAAACATTAATCCCGAAACGGGTGAAAAGAAGAAGATGATCGCCATTCCCGCGGACCGTTATCTCGGCAATGAAGACGGACGCGGTGGATTTGGAGCGTTGAATTATGATAATGTCATGAGTCAATTTGAAAGCAGCAACACCGACGCGCAGCATCCGATTCTTCTGGTGCTTCATCATGACGGCGATAATTACGGCGGCGGAAGCTCCGCATATTATGGTTCCAACTTTCAAAATTTTGTTGACTGGCTGAAAAACAATCCGCAGCGGTTCGTCTGTACTACCATTCAAGATTATCTTCAACTGTTTCCACCTGCTCAAGATGACATTATTTATGTAGAAGATGGAAGCTGGAGCGGAGCTGATAACGGTGACCCCGAATTTAAAAAATGGCTTGGTGATCCCGGACCGGATGGTTATAGTCCGGACAGAAATAGCTGGGGAGTAATAACAGCGGCAAAAAATTATGTTGAAACGGCAAATCAAATAAATCCCAACGATGCCGCAACCGTTCAGGCATGGAAATATCTTCTTGTTGGCGAAGCGAGTGATTATTGGTATTGGGACGGTTCGATTGACGGTATTTGGGACGCGCACCCGACACGCGCGGCAAATCTCGCCGTTCAAGCAATTCAAGCAATCGCAACATCGGGAACTGACCTCACTCCCCCGACAATCTTTTCACCGCAGAGAGAACCTTACAACCCCGGCGGAACCGAATGGACAATTTCTCAACCGTCGGATTTTACAGTGTGGAGTTATGTGTATGATGTCAGCGGTTTGAAATCGGTTACCTTGAAGTACCGGACTGATAACGACGGAGTGAACCCCGCTTCGTCAATTCAAAATGAAACTTATGCGGGCGGTGACGAAGTTTCGGCATGGGAATCTCTCACCATGTCCGGGAAATATATTACTCCAAAAACGTCTCCTCTCCCCTTAGTAAAAGCGCAGGAATTTTCGGCACAGATAAAAGGATTAAAAAATTTTCTCGTCGATTATTACATTGAAGCGGTTGACAGCAACAATAATGTTGCAAAAAGTCCTATTAAACATGTGTGGGTGGGCGACGGGAACGGCACAAACCCGGTGAACACCGGAATTAGCTGGACACCACAATCCCCAACAAAGGACAGCGTTCTTACCATTACGGTATCCGGTGCGTCTCAAGGGGCGAAACTTCATTGGGGAGTTAACGGATTTACCACTCCGAACAATGTTTACTGGCCTGACGGAACGGTGCTCTACAGCGACAACAAAGCAGTTGAAAGTCCATTTAATTTTATCAATAACAGCGACACGCTTCAGTTAAAAATCGGGCCGTTTAATAATGCCGCTCAAAGCGTTACAGAAATTAATTTTGTCATTCATTACAACGATAACACGTGGGATAACAATAATAATAAAGATTACAAAATTTCATTAAGTGATTCTTCAACAAAACCTTCCACGTTTGTAATGGACGGCAATTTGGATTCCGGAGCAGTACTCGCGGCAACAGCAAACGGCGCGCATCTTTACCGCGCATGGAACGGAAGTGAATTGTATATAGCTACTGAATCGGCGCAAGCACAAGGGAAAGATGTTTTTATTTTCGTCTCTTCAGATCCTTCAACGCTGATGGCGGCACCCTGGGCAAAGCAAGGGAAAGTAGGTTCATGGGCTGCTTATCTCGCAAACGAAAGCACCAACAATTACTGCGGCTGGAGTGATCAAAGCGGAATCGTTAAAACCAGCGCCGGCGCATTTCTGGAAGGAACAATAAATTTACAGCAGGAACTTGGAACACTCCCGGATAAAATTTATTTGGCGGTTGGACAATATCAAACGCAGGATAACGGCGTCTTAGTTTCTCAAATCCCTTCCGCGCAGAATGGTGACGGCAATATTGACGGAAATGAATTTTCTCTCTTTCAATTTTCGGTTACAGAAGCAGGACAGTCGAAATATATTCCTCAAACTTTTGTTCTCCATCAAAATTACCCAAATCCCTTTAACCCCGTAACAACAATACGGTTTGGAATTCCGCATACCGAGAATAAAACTTCCATAACACTGAAAATATTTGATATTCTTGGAAATGAACTGACAACGCTCTTAAACGGAGAAATTTCTCCCGGAATGCATGAGATAAAATTTAATGGTGATAATTTCTCTTCGGGAGTATATTTTTACCAACTACAAGCAGATAATATTGTTCTGCACAAAAAAATGATGCTCTTAAAATAGGATGTAACGTTTGAGGTGACCTATGAAAAAGTTTTTCATCTTCTTCTGGTATTCCTCTCTATTTCTTTCAACTGTTTTGGTGGCTCAAAACGTTGAGTCACTTGGACTGCAGAATCTTCATCTAACCACGTTAAAGGTTGGAGAAGGAAGAGTAGCCGTTGGCACACACGGTAATGGTGTCTATTGGCGGATGCTTGGCGAAACAAACGACTCAACATGGCACGCTATTAATGTAAAAGGTGTTAACGTAAAAACAGTTTACCCGCATAAAAGCGGGCCTATCGGGTGGGCATTGGGAATTGGTGCCGAACCAAATCAGGAACATCCCGATTATATCCTCTGCAGTTATTTAGGGGCAGATTCCGTCCGTAACATGGGCTACGGCATTGACACCAATCAAACTCCCGCAATAGTTAAAATAGACGGTTTTCCCGATCCAACAGTTTGCGGAGAAACTTTTGCAATCGGCGGAAGAAAACTCTACCGAAGATACTTCAATGATTCTACCTGGGAAACGATTTATCCCCTTTCTGTTGAAGGAGATTTTGCATCGCTGAAAGCGCGAGAAGAGTCGGCTTTTGTCTACGCCGGCGGTGGCGAAGGATTTGCGGGAATGCTCTTAATACGTTCATCCGATACAGGAAATAATTGGGAAGTTCTTTCTCCGATGTGCAGGGTCACCGATCTCGATTTCTGGGGAACGACCAACCACAAAATATTTGTCACGGACAATATGGTTATTAAAAGTTCACTTGATAACGGCACAAATTGGAAATCGGTTTTTTCAAACGACTCACTCTACATTAAAAACATTGCGTTTAGCCGGGACGGGAAAAAAGTTGTTGCTACGGCTAATTCACGTTTTTATGATCTTCCCCGATCCTATCTGCTTGTAACAACCGACGACGGCGAATCGTGGATTACCGAGCAACTGCCGATTTATGATATTCTTGTGGGGTTGGATTTTGATTATGATGATTACCCCCTTGTAGCCGCGATAAGTGAAGGAGTTTTCCGTATCAAATCTCCGGTAGTGGGAACTGATGATAATTCATTAAGTGAACTGCCAAATCGCTTCTTACTTAAACAAAACTTTCCGAATCCCTTTAACCCGGAAACAACAATTCGCTATTCAATTCCTTCCGGTTCAACGAGCAACGAAACAGGTAAAAAAGTGTTGTTAAGCGTGTACGATGTAATGGGAAGAAAAATTTCAACGCTGGTAAATGAAGTACAATCTTCCGGCGAATACGAAGTGAAGTTTTCCGGAGAAAATCTTCCAAGTGGAATTTATTTTGTTTATCTTCAAAGCGAAGAAAATTTTAAATCGATTAAGATGCTCTTGATAAAATAAGACTTAAAAGTTAGATCACTTTTTTCTTAAGGAGGCTGTATGAAAAATCAAATGTATACTTTCATTCTGGGTGTACTTCTCTTAACCACCGGATTATTTGCGCAGACAACAGATTCCCTCTACGCCGTTGTACATGGCGATTCCGTGACCATTTATCATAAGCGCGTACAAAAGAACTGTGGAGCGCGTATTGAAATGCAATATCGGCTAGACGATTTTTCTCTCACGATTGGTGAAGTGGATACTTCGAAAAATTGGTACTTCTGCAATTGTACATTTGATTTTTCAGTTACGCTTGGTGGCCTCAGTACTGGTACATACACAGCCAAAGTGGTTGGATTTAATCAATATGACACTGTAGGAATTAATTACGGCAGCATAGAATTCACTATTTCAAATGGCGGAACCGGAACGACATCGCTTCATTCACCCTATCAAAGCCCCTGTTACCATCCCGATGATGTAAAAAATGAATTTGATATATCTCCCGACGATTACATCCTCTATCCAATTTACCCGAATCCTTTTAACCCGGAAGCGACGATCACTTTTTCAATTCCGGTGGAAACGAATGTAACGATTACGGTTTATGACGTAAACGGAAAAACAATCGAAACCTTGCTCAATAACGAACTTGCTGCCGGAAAGCATCAGCTTATTTGGAATGGAACAAAATATTCAAGCGGAGTTTATTTCGTTTCTATGCGAGCCGGAAAAGTTCTCTCTACTCAGTCGGTAATGCTTGTTAAATAAATCGAAACTCTTCGTTTAGAAGTAGTACAAATATTTAACCTTGAGGACGCCCACTCTATCAACAACGTGCATTCGTTGCGGAAGCTGATTGCCGAGTTTATCAAATTCATCGCTCCGGTCGCGAATTTCGTTTATCGCTAAATAAATCCAACTCTTTGGAGAGAAGTTGTAAGAGAAGAGAAAACCAAAGATTACGTTCTCCAGTTTATCTGAAGACTTCAAGAAAACGTTATCGAGATAAATACGGGCGTTCAAATTATTTATTGGGGTAATTGTCATGTAAGGGCGGGCATTGTACGTAATGTCCTGAATATTCCCTTCCGGATTTCCTTCAACAAACATATTGTAAGAAGTGCCAAGGTCAAGAATAGTAAGTACCTTCCACGTAACCGAAGATCCGAACCATGAATAGTACGCGAGAAAGTTTCTTGAGAAGTTATATGTTTTCGTATAGCCGCCGTAAATATTCGCGTTCCATTTTGGACTAATATTAAACCAGGTGCTTATATCAATTTCGGAAGAATAATATTTAACGTCGCTATCTTTTTGGTGTCCCCAAGAATAATCAATCTCATATCCCCAATTATTTCTCATTTGCATATTGATGCCGAGAACAAGCGCATAATCGGTGTACTGATCAACTTTTTCGTAGGTGAAGGCACCGCCGCCGTAAAGTTGGGACTGAGCTAAATAACCTTCATCATAAAACCAAACAGGTCCTGTAAGTCCCGTAAATGTTCCGGTTCCTTTCCAAGGGACATACCCGACATCATTAATGTCGAATTTATCACCGACATAGCGGGTACGCATTAAAGTCATCCAATTGGTTGTAAATTTTGTGAACCCTGCCGAGAGCGCATAATCTCCTTCGGAGTTTTTAAATGAACGCGCAAATTGGTAAGCGAGCTGCCAGTTTGATTCACGCAATGCACCATCAATATCAAGCACGCCGGAGTTATCGCCGACAGAATTTTTTCCTACAAACAGTACGCCGATGTTTGAGTTTTCCCAGATTTGTTTCTTAAATCTTGCAGAGGCAAAGTAAGCTTGTTTTTCAGTCTGATTAACTCCATCCACATCGGTATAATTTGTCGCTCCGGTTAAAGCGAGAAAGCCGCCGTACTCCCAATCGTTAATCCTTCCAAAAGCTTTTGTTCCAAAGACAAGCGGGACTTCTTTACCGCCGGAAAGTTTTTTTCCGATTCGTCTTGAATAGAAGAGTTCCATTGGAGAATAAAATCCCGAGTTTTGAGATTTGCCCGAAGGCATAAAAATTTCATTTCCTTCGGTAAAGAAAGGTCGGCGCTCTTTAAAATATGTTTCGTACCGAGAGATATTAAATTGAAAAGGATCGGCTTCTATTTGCGCAAAATCGGGATTGACCGTTAATTGATACGTCAACTTTGGAGAAGGATTATAAAGAATATCGAGTCCGACATTGGGTTCATTTTTATATTTGCCGTCGCTTTGATACGTAACTTTTGAAATAGCGAGCGGATATAATTCGAGGTTTAAGCCTTTTTCGGAAGGAGTGAATCCATCAAATACCAACTGCCCGAATTTCGAAATTCTCTGTCCTTCATTTTGCTCATACTCGCACCAATAAATATCTTCGGAGATAGCCGGAATCCAGCGGTCAAAATCAAGTCCCCAGGTTTCGGCAGTTGAATACTGAATTGATTTATAAGGAATTTTCATTTCCACAACAAATCCCCAATCATATACTTTTGCATCGGCAAACCAGATTCCATCCCAGTTGTAATCACGGTTGCGTCCATCATCAAGAAGACGGCAGTCAAGTTTTACTCCCGCTGCGGTAACGGCAAATTTATAAGCTGTTTTCTTATCGTTAAAGGAATCGAGCATAAAGGAGACAACATCGCTTGAACTGTATTGGTCAAGCATCCCGGCGTTGCTTTGCACTTCATCTTTATTATCGTAATTAATCATTAAGCAGTAGATAGCTTCGTCCGTGGTAAGAACTTTTGCGGTCGTTTTTTGCGAAGGTTCTTTTGCATAATATGGCGAGAGTTGAAAAAAGGAAGTGGTTGAATCAGCAGTATTCCAAACTTGATCTATCACCCCATCAATAACTATTTCTTGAGATGTTTTTTTAATGAATAATTTTTTATCTGTGTTTTTTGATTCCGATGCAACAAGTGAACTAACGGCAAAAAGTAAAATGATTAAAATCATAGGCTCCGACCGGGTGATGTTAAGTGAATAATTTTAACTGCCGTCAAGCTAAACCCCAAGCACCACTAATAAGAGACGTTTGGGATAAGCGGAAGAATAATTTTATTGGCGGTTAAATGAGCACATTGCGAAAAAGAAGAAATTAATTTGCTTGAACTCGAACTTCATGCAATTCATTATATTTGTTAAAAAAAAAATAAAAGTTTACTCCATTGCCCAATTACAAACTAACAATTCAGTATAACGGCCGGAACTATAGCGGTTGGCAGATACAACAAGGACAATCAACGGTTCAGCAAACCATTAAAGACATCATCGAAATGCTCATTCGTGAAACGATTACACTTCACGGAAGCGGCAGAACCGATTCCGGTGTGCATGCCTTGGGACAAGTCGCTAACTTTTCCTGCGCACAAGAACTTGATTTATACCGTTTCCGTTATTCGTTAAACAATACGTTGCCGGATGATATTTCAGTTCCTAAAATTTCCTTAGTCGATGATAATTTTCATTCAAGATTTGATGCCACTCGACGAATTTACTTTTATGTAATCTGTAAAAGTAAAACACCTTTTTTCAGAGAGCTCAGCTATTTCTACTATTCTCCCCTCAACATCCGCTACCTGAACGAGTTGTCGAACTTTCTCATCGGCGAAAGCGATTATTCAGCGTTTACAAAACATGCTTCCGAAACTGAAAATAAAGTTTGCAATATCTCTTCCGCGCAGTGGAAACACACCGGTGAGTTTACTTTTTTTAAAATTGAAGCAAACCGGTTTTTGCACGGCATGGTGCGAACGATTGTCGGAACGCTGCTCAATTTTCACAAAGAGCAAATGCCGTTCGATGCATTGACCTCACTGATAGCTTCAAAGGATAGAACAAAAGCGGGAGAAGCTGTCCCGGCAAAAGGATTATTTTTATATAAGGTGGTTTATTAAATGATTTCTTTGAAGAATAAAATTGTTTTAATAACCGGTGGTTCGCGGGGAATTGGAGCTGCCTGCGTTAAATTATTTCATCAGGCTGGAGCAACTGTTGTTTTTTCGTTCAAACAAAATGAAGAAGCCGCTCAATCACTTCAAGCATTGTTTTCTGAAAGAAGACCCGAAGCAGTTAAAATTGATTTTCATTCGCCGGAAGATGTTGTAAGCAAAACACAAATGATTCTTAAGCAATATGGCAGAATTGACATACTCGTGAACAATGCCGGCATCTGGAAGTTCGGTCAAGCGGATCAAATGTCAATTGAAGATTGGAATGAGACCATTGCCGTTAATCTTACTTCCGCTTTTTTAGTTTCAAAAGAAGTAATCCCCTTGATGAAGGAAAATCATTTTGGAAGGATCATCAATGTTTCTTCTACCGCCGGACAACGGGGAGAAGCATTTTATTCTCACTACGCGGCATCTAAAGGAGGGATCATTTCATTTACAAAATCGCTTGCGGCAGAACTTGGTGAATTCAATATTACCGTTAATTGTGTTGCCCCCGGCTGGGTTGATACCGATATGGTCGCTGATGTTTTTGAAAGTGAAGAATATCTTGAAGAGGTGAATAAAAATATTCCCTTAAAACGAATTGCGTCTCCGGAAGATATCGCCGGCCCCATTCTTTTTCTCGCATCTGATTTAGCCCGGCACATCAACGGAGAAATTCTGAATGTGAACGGTGGAAGCGTTTTGTGCGGATAGCTTTTCCAATTTGGTAATTTTCTTTATACTTGACCCCGAACTTGTACATTTTTCTTTCACGTTGAATTGGAAGGTCTGCAGATGGATTTTTTAAGCACGTTGCATCCAAAAATTATTCACTTCCCTATTGCGCTTTTCGTTGTTTACGCACTTTTGGAACTTATCGGTGTGGTTGCCAAAAAAAACGATTTCTCTAAGGCTGCGTATATACTTTTATTGATCGGGATGCTTGGAGCGTTCGCGGCAGTGCTAACTGGCCATCAGGCGGAAGATGCCTGGAAAAGCTGGACTGCAGGGAGTCATGGCCTTTTGGAAGAACACGAAACCTTTGCAACTTTTTCACTGTGGTATTATTTTCTTGTTGTAATTTTGCGAACCGCTTTCGTCATTCAAGTTGAGGTAAAGAAGAAATATTCAGATTCCGCCATGAAGATAAAAACCGGTTTTGTACTGCTTGCCCTGCTTGGTTGTTTTCTGATTTATAAAACCGGTGAATATGGCGGTAAAATGGTGTATGGCCATGGAGTCGGCGTTTCAACTCAACATTCACAAGAACCGGTACTTAAAGAAAAAGAAGATTAAATCCGCTTGAAAAAAATTTCATTTCCCCTTTACTTGAGTTTTCTTTTGCTGCTTCCGGCAGCCAATCTTGCGCTCAGATATTTTTCGTTTCCGAATACTATTTTTTTAATTGGATTCCGATTTTATGGAGTAACTCTTGCAGCAGCGGTTATCCTTTATTTCTCCGGCTTGAAAGAGAATTTTAAAACTGTTCTGATGTATTCATCATTTAAAAAAGTTTTGAGACATTTCTTTTTCGCGTTGCTGCCCGGTCTCATTATTACCGGAGTACTCTTTGCTCTTAAAAAAATTGAAATCGGCGACCCCGATTATTTTTATGAATTGGGACTCTCGTCCATCGTCGATTACCCGATTTACTTCGTTTGGAATATTCCTCAACTGTTTCTTCTTTTTGTTGTCCTACGGTCAATTGAAGATTCATTTAAACTTAAAATTCTTCCGAACGTTTTTTTTCTCCTCATTTTGTTTAGTCCCGAACTGGCTACCTTTCCAAAATTCGCACTCGACTTTCTCTCACTTCCGAGTTTGTTCTTCGCAATTTTGGCGGTTATTCTTTTTGTTCATAAAAAAACAAACTCACTTCCGTTCATCCTTTTCTTTTTTACCTCGCTTTGGTTTTATCTTCTTCTCTTTGGAAGTAAATGCGAAATGCTTCTTCAAACGTTTCTCGCAAAAACCTATACCGAGTGGGACGGTTTTTTTGTACTTGATAAAAAGTTTGTGCCGTTTGTTCCCGTCGCATTCTTTTTGCTCTCTACTATAATAGCACTGTCGCTGAAAAAAGAGAATTCAAAATAGTTTGTTATATTTGTTCAGATATTATTCATCTGCAATGAAAAGAACATTTTTAATTATTTCAATTTTGCTCATTAGCGCGGCATCCGTTGTCAACGCATCGGATAAAGCCCGCGGGACTTTTCTTGCTATTGGTGTAGGTCCACGTATTCCAGCCTTTGATTTTAAAAATACTACTATGCTTGGTTACGGTTTTAATGTGGAAATTGCTTATACAAATAACGAATATCTTCCGGTTTTCCTTTTCGGCAAAGTTGGCTTTGAGCAGTTTCCGGGGGCTCAAAGCTTTTATCAAGTTTCTGACTACTCGCAATTTTCCACCAGCCTTTTGCCCATTTCATTTGGTGCCCGATATTATCTTGCACCAATCTTGGAAAACGTTGTGCTTATTCTTCCGAGCATTGAAGTTTCGGCAAACCTGACGGTATTTCAGAAACTTCATCAATTCAAAGTTTCATCAGGGAAAAATAATTTTCTTGAAGAGGGATCGAAGGTTGGTCTTAGTGTCGGCATCGGCGCTTCAATGTTTTTGTTGGAGATGCTTGCATCGTATAATTATCTTCAGAATAATCAATACCTTTCACTCGATATGAAAGTCCGTTTACCTTTATATGTAAGTTTTTGAGGAAATATGGAATACAAAAATCTGTTAGTCAACATTGAAAAAAATGTAGCGGTTGTTGCCGTCAATCGTCCCGACAAGTTGAATGCGCTAAATAACGATACGCTGAATGATCTTTACTCAGCCTTTCTTGCTCTTGAGCATAATAAAGAAGTGCGTTGTGTAATCCTTACCGGAAGCGGAGAAAAAGCGTTTGTTGCCGGCGCAGATATTGCTGAGTTAAATCAGCTCTCACCGCTTGCCGCAAAAGAATTTGCGGAAAAAGGACAAAAAATATTTTCTTTTATAGAACATCTCTCCAAACCTGTGATAGCGGCAGTTAATGGATTTGCACTTGGCGGCGGTTGTGAATTAGCTTTATCGTGCCATATAAGAATCGCTTCCGAAAATGCGAAATTCGGTCAGCCGGAAATTAATTTAGGAATTATTCCCGGTTACGGCGGAACGCAGCGTCTTCCCCGACTCATTAATTCCTCGAAAGCATTAGAAATGATTGTAACCGGTGATTTTATTGACGCTCAAAGTGCATTACCCCTTGGATTAGTAAATCATGTCTATCCTCAAACGGAGTTGATAACCAAGGCTTTTGAGCTTGCTGAAAAAATTGCATCGAAACCGGCACAAGTAGTCCGGTTAGCGTTAACAGCAGTCTCCGCCGTAAAAGAATTTGATCAACCACACGGTGAAGCATTAGAAGCGTCGCTCTTTGCGTTAGCCACCGGAACAGCAGATTTTAAAGAAGGAACTTCGGCTTTCTTAGAAAAACGGAAAGCGAATTTCTCGCATACATGAGCGACCAATTTACTCCTAAAATTCCGACTGCCGCAGCAACAAAATTCAGGAAGTTCTTTCTTGCGCTTTTTGGATTGGCAATTTTCCTTTTATTGCTCAACATCATTCTTTCATTCTTTACACCCAAACAAAAAGTAAACGGGACTCCGGGATTAACGGCAGACCAAATCAACTCCATCTTCCTTCAATCTGTTCATGATTTTTCTTTATCGGATAATTTCTTGGAAAGAATTGTACCCCGGAAAAAGAATATCGACTCAACATTGATTCAATACAAACTTACACTGCCGTATGATGTTCCTATACCCGTCTTCTTGACAAGTCTGAATACTTTTTTTGAGAAAGAGAATGTTGAGATTTCCGCCACCGAAACTCAGGCAAACAAAAAAACCGAAGTGACCATAGCTTCCGGAATTGACACAACTTTGAGAGTTGTGATTCTTCAGGATACGTCAATTCACAGAAATGTTGGAAAAATTACCTTCGTACTTTCGGATTACGAAGTTCTTCAAAAAGATGAACTCGCAAGGCTGCTGAATTTACCGTTGCATTTCGCATTGTTGGTTCACGCGCGGAAGGATAATATTGAATTTCTTCCTACTATTATTGAAGCGAGGAAGGATTACATTTTAGCGTTAACTGAGACGAGTCCGAATTCCGAATTCACCCTTGGAGAAAATTTTCCTCGCGACAGAAATGAACTTGCGGTGAAAGCGCTTGTCCACTTTTACCCCAAAAATCCTTACATGGTTGTTGATGCGGGTTCGTTACTTCTTTCATCCGGAAAATTTGCAGCTGTAAGAAAAGAATTCGAAGCAAGAGGATGCAAGCTTTATTCGACAGGACGATTCGTTGATCTTTCAAAAGAAAAAGAGAATGATTGTCTGCAAAAAATAAATGCTCTCGGCTCTAAACTGGAGGGGAATGAAATAAAAATTATCATGCTACGGGCTTCTCTGTTTTTACAACAGATTACAAAAATATCGGACGTAAAAAAAAGAGGGGTTTCGTTTATTTCACCTTCTCAGGCACTGGCTTCACTTACGGCACATCCGTAATCTCACCATATTCGTCGGCTTCAATAATTTCATCAAAACCAAACCTATCGATTTGAGGAAGAAACGATTTTTTATCACCCACTAAAACAATGATACGATCATCTTCCGATATATTCATTTGAGCTGTTTCGATTACCTGTTCGGTTGTCACCGATTCAATATTTCTCAAATAATCATCAAAAAAAGTTAGCGGCAAATCATACGTGAAAATTGTTGTGAGCCCGGAGAGAAGTTGCGAGAATGTTTCAAACCCGCTGGGATATTTTCTCATCATCGAGAGTTTTGCAGCTTCAACTTCCTCAAGCGCAACATCGCGTTTCACTTTTTCGAGCTCTGTAAAAATATCATGAAGCGCTTCGATTGTGTTTTCCGACTGCACCGATGTAGAAACATTAAAATAACCGGTATCCGCTTTATGCAGAAAGTGTGAGGTAATGCCGTACGTAAATCCCTTTTCTTCGCGCAGTTTGAAATTCAACCGTGAATTAAACTGTCCGCCGAGAAGGGTATTTAAAACCGACTTGGCGAAAAAGTCTTTTTCTTTTCGCTTACTTGCAATATTTCCGACACGAATTTCCGTTTGCGCGGCCCCCTCTTTATGCGTATAAAATAACCGGCGTCTTTTCTTTTCGCGCTCTAAGCCGGATTGATATTTCTCTCCATTGTTCTTTTGCAGCTTGATGTTTTTGTCAACTAACTCGATAAGTTTTGCTTCTTCAATTGATCCGGCGCAAGAAAATCCCAGTATTCCCGGAACAATAACCTGTTCATAAAACGTTCGAACATCACTATTTGCGATCGTCGATGTCTCTTCAATTTTTCCGGTTTCGAACTTACCGAGTGGAATTTCAAATCCGAATATCTGTTCTTCAAACAATTTATCGGCGAGTGAATCCGGTTCATCTTTTAACCTGGCTAAATTGGTAAGCACTTTACTTTTTTCCCGGAGAAATTCTTTCTCATCAAAATGCGGAGCCGCAATAATTTTTCCCAACAGTTCCATCGTTTCCTCGAAATGTTCTTCGAGAGAAAGAAGCGTTAAGTAAAGAAATTCATGATCCACTCCAATGTGTATTGAAGCACCCAGCATTTCAAAACGGTTATTTAGTTCGAGTGCCGTCATCCCTCCTGCGCCCTCGTCAATCAGCACTGAAGCCAGATTAGCGAGTCCTCTTTTACCGGTAAAATCGTAGACACTTCCCGCCGCAAAAATCAATCTAAATTGCACGATAGGAAGATTCTTTTTCTTGATGAACAATCCTTCTACACTATTGACCGGAGTTACAACTTTTATTTCAGGCGCGTGAAAGTTGATAGTCTCACTTGTCTGAGGCGGATTATTTCGATCGATTCTATACGTCATTTCTTTTTTCCCGGAATAAACCGAAGGTCTATGTTGTGGCTCATGAAAAATGGTGAACAATCCAAAAGGGATTGAGGAGTAACCGACTGATATTTTTGAAGTTCAACATCAAATGCATCCGGTTGCTTCAAATAAAAATTATATTGATTGAGATGATTTGCAATTGAATCAATACTCTGCATGCCAAAAACAAAACTTGATTTGACTCCATTCTTCGCGCGGATGAGTTCATCATCGGTACATCCGAGTGTGAAGAAATTTTCAATTTCCGAAAGAATGATCTTCTTAACTTCGTCAAGCGATTTTCCGGGTTTCAAAGTGGCGGTAATACAGAAAAATCCACCGTACCTTCCGGAAAATTGAAAAGATGATACTTGCAGAACCAACTCTTTTTCAAGCACCAATTCTTTATACAACCGCCCGTTTTTTGAACCGGTTAGGATATCTGAAAGAATATCCAGCGCAAATGTTTTCTCCTCAAAAATTCTTTCTGTTTTCCAGGCCAAGAGTATTTTTTCTAAAGTCACATTGTCAAGAACAACTTCTTGTTTTGATTCCACCAGTTGATCATCTTCTATGAAAAGAGGTTCAATGGCTTGCGGTGAGGCGATTTCTCCAAAATATTTTTCTACTAGGGCTTTTACGTTTTCAAGGTCAACATCTCCGGCAATAACTAACGAAGCATTTGCGGGCTGGTAATATGAGTTAAAAAATTTACTCACATCCTCATGGTTAAAGGAAAGGATGTGTTTCATATATCCGATGGTTGGCACGTGGTAAGGATGAACGTCCTGATACAACAGCCCAAAAAGTTTCTCCCACATCAAACCGTACGGCTGATTATCGTACCGTTCAAGACGTTCGTTTTTTACTACGTCAATTTGGTTAGCAAGTGTCTCTTCTGTCAGCGCTTCAAGAAAGAAGCCCATTCTGTCGGACTCGAGCCAAAGTGCGGTTTCTAAAAAATTTGCGGGAATTTTTTCATAATAATTTGTGTAATCAAAGCTGGTAGAAGCATTGAGCGTTCCCCCCCTATCCTGAATGAATTTGAAGTGTTCCCCTTTTTTAATGTGTTTTGAGCCTTGAAACATCGTATGCTCAAATAAATGGGCCAAACCGGATTTGTCAAGCGGATCTCTGCACGAACCAACATTATACCAAAGATTAACAACTGCGAGCGGGACGGAGCGTTCTGGATAGAGAATTACTTGAAGACCGTTTTCAAGTGTAAAGGTATGAAGTGAAGAAGAAAGTATTTGTACAACTCAATTTAATTGGATGTGCAAGTTAGCATTTTTTATCTAATCAAAAAAAAAATTTTTTTTACTTAACAGAAAATTAATTTGAATTAAAGTTTTAAAAACCTCAAATTTAGATGTTCAAATTTTACTAACTAAATAGAGGTATACTAGATCATGAAAAAGTTACTCTTTGAGATGCTTTTCATAGGAGTATTCTTCGGGATCCTCCAAGTATCACTGGCGCAGGGTATCACCACCGCCAGTATTAACGGAAAAGTTTCTGCATTGGATGGAGAAGCCCTCCCATCAGCTTCAGTGATGGCAGTGCATCTTCCCACAGGAACTGTCTACGGAACAACTACACGTTTAGACGGGAAATACAATTTAACCGGATTAAAAACGGGTGGACCATACAAAGTCACAGTTTCGTTTGTTGGCTACAAAACTCAGTCAACCGAAAATGTGTACCTTGAATTGGCACAAAACTTACAAATTAATTTTAAAATGCCTGAAGCTGCAGTTACCCTGAATGAGTTAACAGTTACTGCAGAAAAAAGCGCCATTTTAAGTCAAGCGAGAACGGGAGCTGCACAAAACGTTTCTGAAAAATCGATGCAGGAAATTCCAACTACATCTCGTGACTTTCAATCTTTCTCAAAATTATCACCTCTATTTTCCGGAAGTGGTTTAGGAGCTGCCGGACGTTCTTCACGTTACAATAACATTCAGATTGACGGAACGCAATACAACGATTTATTCGGTTTGGGTTCAACCGGAACACCTGGTGGTCAATCAGGGACTAATCCTATCAGCTTGGATGCTATTAGTGAATTCCAAGTTGTTATTGCTCCTTACGACGTAAGACAAGGCGGATTTACCGGTGGTGGTATCAACGCTATTACCCGCAGTGGAACCAACAACTATCATGGTTCAGTTTATGGTTTCGGAAGAAATCAAAATTATGCAGGTCAATACACAGCTTACTCCAATGTAAAGACAAAAAAATTAGATGAATTTAAAGATTATCAATTCGGTTTTCGGGTTGGTGGTCCAATCATTAAAGATCAATTATTCTTTTTTGTAAACGGCGAAAAAACAATTTATAGTTATCCGCAACCTAACTTATCACTCGATAACGGATTCGGTGGAAATACTCCGGATCAATTAAGAGCTTTGGGACAACAATTTGTTGATTCACTTGCTAAAAGAGGATTCTCAGCCGGAAGTCCGGATTTACCAATTTTCGAACAGCCAAGTACAAAATTGTTCGTACGTTTGGATTACAACCTTGCTGAAAATCATAAATTGACGATCCGTAACAATTTTGTAGACGCAGGATCTGATAAACTCTACAACTACAGATCGGTATCAAACTTATTATTCAGCACTCAACCTTACTTGATGAGCAACATGACCAATTCATTGGTTGCACAATTGAACAGTACCTTTGGTAATGACATGTCAAATGAATTGGTTATTGGCTATACAACCATCAGAGACAAACGTCATGGTAAAACTGCTGATGCACCGGAAATTTTAATCAAAGGACTTAACGGAACATTTTCAATGTTTGCTGGTCCTGATAGATACTCTTCAGCAAACAAATTAGACCAAGATATCTTTGAAATCACCGATAACTTCAGTTACTATTTAGGTGATCATGTATTTACTGTGGGAACTCACAACGAATTCTTCTCCTTCAGTAACTTATTTGCTCGTGCAGCATTTGGTTACTATGAATACAACAGTTTATCTGATTTTATGAATGACAAGATCTCCTTCTACCAAAGAGTTTATTCACGTTTTGGCGATCAAAGAGATCCTTCAGCCGTTCCTGCTGCTGAATTCAGCGTAAACCAATTTGGTTTCTATGCTCAAGACGAATGGACCGTTCTCCCTACATTAAAAATTACTGCAGGTGTTCGCGTTGACATTCCTACAATCCCTTCAACCCCTGCTAAAAACGATTCATTACCACTTTACTTCCCTCAATACAGAACAGACCAAATTCCTAGTGGAAACATGCTCTGGTCTCCTCGTTTAGGATTCAACTGGGATGTCTCCGGCGACAGAACAACTCAAGTTCGTGGTGGTGTTGGTATTTTCACCGGACGTATTCCTTACGTTTGGATGTCAAACAACTTCGGAAATACGGGAATGTTTACTGCTGAAGTTAGAAACAGCGGACAAGGAATCATCTTCAATCCGGATCCGAAGAGCCAATATATTGCAGGCGATCCGGGAACCGGTTCACCAAGATTACAGTCAGAAATCGACATTGCTGATCCTAACTTAAAATTACCTCAGGTTATGAGATTCAACCTTGGTGTTGATCAACAATTAATCTGCGGTTTTGTCGGTACAGCCGAATTCTTGTACACAAAGAACATTAATGAAATGTTGTATCGCAAGGGAAATTTGAAAGACCCGGCAGGAACTATTGCTGACGGTCGTACCAAATATCAAGGAAATAACAGCGGTGGCGGAAACTTCCTCGATATTATGGAACTGTACAACACAAGCTCAGGATATCAGTACAATTTGATGTTCCAATTACAGAGAAATGTTGAGCGTGGTGTTTCTATCAATACCGCGTATACATTTGGTCAAGCAAAAGATAAAAACAGCTTGAACTCTTCACAAGCTCAATCTCAAATGAGATACAACCCAATTGATATGGATCCAAATAATCCTTCATTAACTACCTCTCAATGGGAAGTTAAACACAGAGTATTTGCATCCGTATCTTACGCCCACGAATTCTTCCAGAACGCTCCTACGACCATCTCCTTATTCTACAACGGTCAAAGTGGTTCTCCTTTCTCATTCATCGTTAACGGTGATTTGAACGGTGACGGATTCGATAAAAACGATTTGTTCTACATTCCTAAAGATGCTAATGACATTTTGGTTGGAAGTATCTCCGGCGGAAACTTTGTTCCAGCTACTGCTGCCGGAACTACTGCTGCTGATCTTGATGCATTCATTCAGAATGACGAATATCTCAGTAAAAACCGCGGCAAAATCTCTGAGAGAAATGGTGCCCGTGAAAAATGGCAACAATACCTCGATATGCGCATTACACAAGATATCCCGGACCTCTGGGGAATGGGTACATTCCAAGTTTCTCTCGATATCTTAAATCTGCCTAACTTACTCAGCTCAAGCTGGGGCAAGGTTGAAAATGCCGGATTGGGTACTTATGAATTAGTAACCTTAAAAGGCTTTGTTACAAACAATGGTGTAGCAAATACTCCGGTTTATAGCTTCTCTAAACGTTCAAACAATTCTGTTTACACGATTAGTGACATTGCTTCACGATGGAGAATGCAGCTTGGAGTTAGATATACGTTATAAGAACGGTATCTGCATTTAGTTCGCAAAAAAAAAGGCTGTCATTACGACAGCCTTTTTTATTTCAACTCAATGAACTTTTATTTTATCAACACCATTTTTTTTGTGTTGGTGTATCCCGAAGCTTCAAGCCTATAAAAATAAACTCCGCTGTTCAGCGTTTGAGCATCGAATTTTATATTGTGTCTCCCCTCTTCCATCCAGCCATCAACAAGTGTTTTGATTTTTTCTCCAAGAACATTTAAGACAGTTACTTTAACTGCTCCGCTTGACGGGAGTTCAAAATTAATATTTGTTATGGGATTAAATGGATTGGGATAATTTTGTCCCAGGATAAATGTTGAAACAAAATTTTTATCTTGAACGTCGGTTAGCTTATCAGCCTTCAAAACCATACTTCCTTTTGCCGGAAGAGTAAGTGTTAGCGAACTTTTGATTACTCCGTTGTTAGCGATATTCATTCCGCCTGCATCCCTATTTGTTAGCAAGTCTGTGAGTTTAAAGGCTCCCACCGGCAGTCCCGTAAAATCATTTTTTGAAAAAGAATAATTCTGAACATCGCTTGAACTAAAATTGTGAATTGAAACTGTCATTTCGCCGTTGGGAGATTTATATCTGGCGAACACAATAACATTCGAATTTGAACTTATGAGTGGAAAGAATCCTCCCTCCCTTAACGAAGGAGAAGCGTTCCGGATATGAATAATCTTTTTATAAAAATTAAAAAGAGAATTACTGTCGGCGCTCATCGTTTCAACATTGTTGGTAAGATAGTTGCCGTTAACAGCTTTCCAAGGGTTTCCCGATGTAAAACCGGCATTTGCGCCGCTAGTCCATTGCATCGGTGTTCTTTTAGAAGGATCATCGGTAGCACTTGTCATTCCCAGCTCTTCACCGTAATACAAAAAGGGAACTCCCGGAATGGTTAACAAAAAAGCAGCTGCTAATTTCGATTGCGATACGTTCGAGCCTAATTGCGAATAAATTCTTTGTTGATCATGATTGGTGAGGAACGTTCCGTATTGAGCGAAAGGATAAATTTGCGGCAATGTTGTTTTAATCTTGGTAGTCAATGAACTTGCTGAACCGCCTTTTACTGCGTTGATGATTTCTGTTGCTAAGTCGAACTCGAAACAGAAATCAAGTCCGGTGCCGTCAACATAGGGGCTCACTTTCGAGCTCGCGCTCCAAACTTCACCGACAGCAACAGCGTCCGGGTTGAGCTGTTTTATCGTATTCCTGAATTCCCTCCAATAGGCAAAGGTAGACGGAGCGTCTTCAAGCACTGTTCCCTCTTCGCAAATATATTTTGCGGCGTCCAAACGGAAACCGTCAACTTTTACGCTGTCTAACCAGTACGTAACAATTTGCTTAACTTCGTCCTTAACACCTTGATTAAAATAATTAAGATCAGGCATTCCG
>Ga0172368_10002587_pt1 | contig 22837 bp, 21 predicted proteins | sample Lak11m_FD_114540 | JGI IMG/M metagenome (GOLD analysis project Ga0172368, IMG submission 114540) | Freshwater microbial communities from Kabuno Bay, South-Kivu, Congo - kab_022012_11m | ecosystem: Environmental > Aquatic > Freshwater > Lake | place: Democratic Republic of the Congo: South-Kivu...
CCTTGCAGTCCACAATTCCTATGACCGGCTTACTGTCTATAACATCCTTGATGGAACATCCGTAAAAGGCCTTAAAAATTTAAATGCAGGGTATGGCTTTAGCCTTACTAACACGCACCTTGCAGTCCACAATTCCGATGGCCGGCTTACAGTCTATACCCTTGAGGGAACACCCATAAACAATATAAGCGAAGAAAATCCATTAACAATATATGTAACCGAAGGTGAGATAACTCTTAAGGTTGGTGAAGAAGCAGCCCCTGCCCCAGCCGAAGCTCCAACCGCAGATGTTACCGACTTTAATATTCACCCTGTTGCACGAACGCCCGCCCCAACTGTAGGTGCTGAGCAAAAAACAGGCCAGGAAATTTTGGATATGATTGATAAGGGCGAAGTTACAACAGCTTATTTTGGCTCTGACCAAAACGAAGGGCCTCTTACAGCCTTGGCGGTTAACGGCCAAAAGCAAATAGAAAATATGCAATTTATCACACCGGGTGAAAACTATACCGTTAAATATTATCAGGGAATTGTGTATGTTTCAGAAGCCACTGCCCAAGCCGTAGGCGTTGATGAAAAAGGATTACTCTATGATAATCTTATTAGAAAATTACTCGAACATTATCCAGGGCTAAAGCAATTAACAATAGTTTATGCTGACAAACAAAAACCTTTTTCATTGCCTTTTGCAAAAGGTAGAGATCCTAAAGCGGCCATAGAAGCTTCTATCCGTGAAGTTGTGCCTGGCCCTTCACCTGGCTGGAATTACTTTAATCTTACTATTAATGAAGAAGGCGAAGCTACAGTTACAACAGCTATTTCACCAAAAGGAGATGTTTTAAAGGCTGCTAACAAACGAGCCAAAGCCGCCACCCCAGCCGCAGGCGCTGCGCAGGCAATTGGGTTTGATGTGCCAAAATGGCTGGACGAAATGCCAGATAAGAGATATCGCGATTCTTTAATAGGAAGATTGAATGAATTATTTCGTCTTGACCCAAGGCTTTTGGAACTAGAGAATAGATATGGTTTGCTTGAAAAGCAGAAGCATTGGGTAAATACAGATAATTGGCGTGATGTATCGCCTAGTGGTTTTGCTATTTCAGTTACTTCAGAATATGCTAGGTCTGTTTCTAATCTTAATATATATGATTTGTTAATAAAGGAAGGACTTTTAAATCCTGAAGATAAATCAATCGCAGATTTAGGATGTGAATATTGGAGTTATGCTTATGTGTTTCCTTACGCTTTTCCAGAGTTACGAAATATTTTTGGCGTAGAACCTTCATCTGGAAAGGTAAATGGTTATAGAAGAATCACCGTGCCTACATATGGACTGGATAGTAGATTTTCTATTGTACAAGACAGCATTGCAAATTTAAAATCTAATCAAATACTGCAAGAGCATGTCGGGAATAATGGTAAATTTGATGTTGTATTTTTGCAAAATCCTTTAGTAGATTTTTCTACGGAAGAATATAACAGATTTCTTCGCGATGTAGCTGATACTTTAAAAGAAAGTGGCAAGCTGGTTGTCGTTATTGATAATATCCAATTACCTTACGATGGAAATCCTCAGCTGATGCAATCCTTAAAAACTATAAATACCACCCAGCTTAACGATATAAGATTTATTAACGATAGGTCAAGTTCTACATTGGATCCGCGTAAAGTTTCTATTTATGTAATTACGCAGCCAGAATTAATGAAATTACTGCCAGCCTCAGCCCAAGCCGCAGGCGCTGTAAACACTGCTGTTGCTAAAGGAACAGGAATTATTTCATTGGAAGATGCCCAGCAAGTAGTTTTGGATCTTAGAGCCATTGTTCAATCTAATCCTGATATAAAACATCTTTGGATAACAAGAGATGGCTATGTGTATGATAAAGCAGATTATGGTCAAAGAACCATTGATAACCGTCAAGTTCCACAAAATTTTATGAATTGTATTTATAAATATGGTTTAGATGGTATTCGATTTTCACTTAAAGGGGTGCTTAACGAAAAAGAGTTAGCCGAAGTTTTGAGACATATAGATGAAAGACTAGAATTTAAAAAACCTGTATATTTTAATCTAGTTGATCCTTTTCAATCTTCTTCAGGGCTACAAAAAGGTAATATTTTATTGTCAATCGATGGTTTATCCGAAAATAGAGACATAGAACAAATATTGTTTACAACGGCCCCTGCCCCAGCCGCAGGCATGAATGTTCTTCTTATTGGAGATGCGCGTGATCTTGAGGCCCTTGTTGCAAGCAGGGCAGAATTTTACACTGTTAATATAAAGATAGATGCTCTTCAGGAGGCAACAGAAGAACAGATAAAAACATATGATTTAGTTATAAGAAAAACAGGCACTGTTTATGAACTCCTTAAAAACGCAGGCGCCATAAGTATTACATGTAACACTTTCTCCGAATTAGAATTAACAATAGATAAAGAAATGTATAGCTGGGCGTAAAGTTACATTTGTTGCTGATATATTTACAGGGCACTTTCCAATGGAAAGCGCCCTGTTTTTTGTATCAGCGAGCCGGATTGCTCTAGTGTGATCGGCCATGAGGGATGCCGTGGAGTGAGAGCCGGTTTTTTTCGTCCCGAAATTTCGGGACGAAAAATAGAAAGGCCGAACGAAACGGCATCCCGAATGGCCTGTAAACGAGCAATCCGCGAACAAAATTTTATTGACAGCATTTTAATTTTGTATTAAACTTAATAAAATAATTTTTTTGAATATTCGGAGATAGCCAAGGTGAAAAATTTAAGGCCGCTTGCAGCGTGGATTTTAGCAATAGTCGCTTTATTTTTTTTATTTAGAGAAATACAAAAGCCCATAGCAAAACAACAGCCAGTTCAGCCCGAAACGGTTAAGGCCGAGCCAGCAAAGCCTGTTGAAAAAACGCCTTCCTTTATAAAGCCAAAACTTTCTGCGCAATTCCGCATATTTAAATCAGTTGAAGAAAAAAAGAGATCCTGTTATCTTAAAGAGTTTGGTATATTTACCGGGACGGTTGAAGGGACTCTAAAAGAAAAAGAAGATTATCATATTGTGCCTTTGATAGCGCGTTTCGGATTTGATTTAAACCCATTTCTTAATAAATTAAATATACAGCTTGATGAAAAACAATTGTTTTTGTTTGATTTGGAGCCATTTTTTAATACAGTTACAGACCCTGATTTGAATATTGAAATAGGCAGTAATTTTTTATTTAAATATGGGTATTTTATTAATAAAAAGGTTTGCCCATATATCGAATGCGGCGCAGGTATAATTTATATAACGCAGCATACAAGAGAACAGTCAACCCAATTTAATTTTGTCCCGCAATTTGGCGGAGGTATTTCATATTTTATAAAAGATAAAACCGCGGTTAGTTTTGAATATAGGTACAGGCATCTTTCCAATTCGGCAATAGAACAACCTAATAAGGGCATAAATGTAAATATGTTTCTTGTTGGATTATCTTGGTTTTATTGAAGATAATTTAAGGTATTAGAACGCGTTTATAATTTTTAATGAAAACCTCAGATTAAAAAATCTGAGGTTTTTTTATTTTTCATGCATAAAAATCCCAGGAAAGTGTGTCTATATGGTAGGGGCAACCCTTGCGGTTGCCCAAAAAGGCTAAGGTGCCAAATTGGCACCTTAGAAACGATAATGAAATTTTGATCCGAATAGATAAGGAGGTGATTTTAATGGAAATAGAGGTAAGCAGGGTATTTAAGTTTGACGGTGATGGGCCTGTAAAGGCGATGGCTGACATTATAATTGAAGGCCAGTTTGCCGTTAAGGGATTCAGGGTTGTAAACGGCAAAAAAGGGCTTTTTGTTGGCGCGCCGGGTAAGCAGAGTAAGGATGGGAAATGGTATGATTGCGCGTGTCCAGTAACAGAAGAAGCGAAGCAGCTTTTAACAGAGGCAGTGCTTAAGGCATATGAAGAAGATAGTGAGTAGCAAAGCGCGATGTAGGGGTGTATTGCAATACGCCCCTACTACAAGGCAAGTAGGCAGATGGGCGGAAAATGTCGCTGCAGGATTTCTTAAAAGAAAAGGTTTTAAAATACTGGCAAGAAATTTTAATACCCGCTTTGGTGAAATAGATTTTATTGCGCGTGAAAACGGTGTTGAAAACAGCATTATTTTTGTTGAAGTCAGGTTTAGGGGTAAGGGCTCATTTCTTTTGCCGGAAGAGACGTTGACTGTAAAAAAGCGGGAACGAATTAAAACTACTGCCTTGATATATCTCAATAAATTTAATCTTGCGGATGCGTTTGTTAGGTTTGATGTGATTTGCGTCAGCAAAGACAAATGGTTTCTGCCGGCTAAAGTACAACATATCATCGATGCGTTTTAAAAAAAGGAGGCACGCATGCTTGCTCGTATTAAATCCCAGGTAGTAATAGGAATAGATGCTTATTATGTTGATGTGGAGGTTGATATCGCAGGAGGCTTGCCTAATTTTTCAATAGTCGGTTTGCCTGATACAACTGTAAAGGAAAGCAGGGACAGGGTGAAATCAGCCATTAAAAATAGCGGGTTTAATTTTCCGTCTAAAAGGGTTGTTGTAAATTTGGCGCCTGCTGATATTAAAAAGGATGGCCCGAGTTTTGACTTGCCTATAGCATTAGCGGTTTTGGTTGCAAGCGGCAACCTTGGGCAAGAAGAAGTTTTTGGCAAATCATTTTGCGGCGAGCTTTCACTCGACGGAGAAATAAGGCCTGTAAGGGGCGTTTTGGCTATGGCAGCCGCATTGTCAAAAAATGGCACAAAAGAATTGATTGTGCCTTTTGAAAATGCATCTGAGGCAGCAGCCGTTAAAGATATAAAGGTATATCCGGTTAAGACGCTTTTACAACTTTACCAATTTTTAAAAGGCAAGGCCCAGATAAAAGAAGCCGATTCTTTGGCCGATATTGTTTCAATAGATTTTAATAATGATTTGGATTTTAGTGATGTAAAAGGCCAGGCATATGCAAAACGCGGCCTGGAGATAGCGGCTGCAGGCGGCCACAACGTTGCCATGATTGGCCCTCCGGGTTCAGGCAAAACTATGCTTGCCAGGAGGTTACCTACTATATTGCCGCCGATGGAATTGGAAGAAATTCTTGATACAACAAAGGTTTACAGCGTTGCAGGTTTAATGGGAGGCTCGCAGGCATTATTTGCCAGAAGGCCTTTTAGGGCGCCGCATCATACTATTTCTTATGCAGGTTTGGTTGGCGGAGGCGCAAACCCCAGGCCAGGAGAAATAAGTCTAGCTCATAACGGCGTATTGTTTTTAGATGAGCTGCCTGAATTCAGAAGGGATGTTTTGGAGGCATTGCGCCAGCCGCTGGAGGAAGGTACTATAGCGATTACGCGCGCAGAGGGAACTTGTTTGTATCCTTCGAGATTTATTTTTGTTGCAGCAATGAACCCATGCGTCTGCGGGTTTCTGACTGATCCTAAAAGAGAGTGCACATGTACTCCTCAACAAGTACAAAGGTATCTTGGCAAAATATCAGGCCCTCTTATTGATAGAATTGACATACACCTGCAGGTGCCGTCATTGAAATATGAAGAGATTAGTCATAAAGGTTTTCAGGCAGAGCCGTCTAAAAATATCAGAGAAAGGGTTGTTTTTGCAAGGCAGGTTCAAAAGGCGCGTTATAAAAACAGCGCATTATGCAATGCTAATCTTTCATCAAAACAGATTGAGCAGTTTTGCCAGCTTGATAATCAGGCCATATCTTTGTTAAAAACAGCAGTTTTTAATATGGGCCTGACTGCGCGGGCATACCATAAAATATTAAAAGTAGCAAGGACCATAGCTGACCTGGCAGGCGAGGGGCAGATTAAGGTAGAGCATGTTAGTGAGGCAATACAATACAGGACCCTTGATAGGATGGAGATGGCGCAAAGATAAGTTTAAAAACCCCTTGACAACCATATAGTTATATAGTAATATATATATCGCCAACTCAAAATAAAAGGAGAGAGTGGGCTTAAAATTATTTAGGCCTGCTTTTTTTATTGTCAAAATTCATCGTTATGCAGCCCAATTTAGACGAAATTAAAAAAATTATTCAGTTAATAATAGATCAAGAGCAGATAGAATTGGTTGATTTGATTTGCAGATTTGAAAATGGCAGGAATGTGCTCAGGTTGTTGATTGACTCACCAGGAGGCATAACCTTAGATGATTGTGCAAAAATCAACCGTCAGATAAGCCAGGCTTTAGAGCAGTCTGATTTGCTTAGCCAGCATTCTGTGATAGAGGTAAATTCTCCCGGCCTTGACAGGCCAATGGTTACTAAGCGGGATTTTGAGAAAAAAATTGGCAGCACAATAAGATTAATAGCCAAAAACAATAAAGGCACTACTGATATAATTGTTGGCGATATTAAAAATGTTGACGATGACAAAGTGGTTTTAATTTCAGATAATAAAGAATCTGAAATTCTGTTAGGCGATATAATAAAGGCAAAATTGGAAATAAGATAGGAGCAATGAAATGAACGGTGAATTACTTGCGGTTTTAGATCATATTGAGCGCGAAAAAGGCATAAAAAAAGAAATTTTAATAAGTGCTGTGGAGTCAGCGATAGTGTCTGCTGCAAGAAAGATGCTGGGCTATAATGCCCTTTCTCCGGATGTGTCTGTAAAACTAGATCCGCAAACAGGCGATATAAAAGTTTTTCAAGGCGATAAAAAGATAGAGTCTGAGGAATTTGGCAGGATAGCTGCGCAGACAGCCAAACAGATAATCATTCAGAAAATAAGAGAAGCTGAACGTGATGTTATTTTTAATGATTATAATGCAAGGGTCGGGACTGTTATATCAGGCAGTGTGCATAGGTTTGAAAAAGGCAATATAGTTGTTGATTTGGGCAGGACTGAAGCAGTTTTACCTAAAAAAGAACAGATATCTAAAGAAACCTATAAGCAGGGTGAAAGGGTTAGGGCTTATGTTTTGGATGTTAAAAAAACAGGCCGGGGCCCGCAGATTATTTTGTCCAGGACTCACCCAGGCCTTGTAAAAAGGATGTTTGAGCTGGAGGTCCCTGAAATTATAGACGGTATCGTAGAAATAAAGGCAATAGCCAGAGAGGCCGGCGACAGGACAAAGATAGCTGTTTGGTCTAAAGATGCCAAAGTTGATTGCCTGGGCGCCTGTGTTGGCATGAGAGGTTCCAGAGTTAAGGAAATAGTAAGGGAACTTCATGGCGAAAAGATAGATATTGTAAAATGGAATGAAGATCCTGCTGAATTTATAGCAGCGTCTTTAAGCCCGGCAGAAATAAGTAAGATAAAAATAGATAAAGAAAATAAAAAAGTTGAAGTTATAGTTGAGGAAGATCAGTTATCTTTAGCAATAGGTAAAAAAGGCCAAAATGTCAGATTGGCTGTAAAGTTAACCGGATGGGATATTGATATTAAGCCAAAAAAACCACTGGAAGATTTAAATATATTAGATGCTAAAAAGGATGAAGCAGAGGTGGTTCAGGCAGCAGATGTAAAGGAAGAGGGGCCTTCAGTGCAGCAATTGCCCAGGATAGGCCCAAAGACTTTTGAGATTTTGATTAAATCAGGTTTTGATACCGTGGAAAAAATATCAGTTGCTACAGTAGAGCAATTAACCGGCATAAAGGGTATAGGTAAAAAAACTGCAGAAAATATTATTGATGCAGCTAAAAATTTATTGAAAGAGCATAAAAACAATCCAGAGGCATAATGACAGAGAAAAAACAAAAAACAAAAAAAGTAGCGACGAAACCTAAGGCAGCAGTAAAAAAACTGAAGGTTCTAAAGGTTAAACCGAAGCTAGTAAAAAAATCTTCTCAAGAGCCTGTAAAGAAGAAAAAGATATTAGCCAAGCCTATTGTTAAACTAAGGGAAGTTTTGCGCCCACAGCCGGAGATTAAATTAGAAAAACCTGTTATAACTCCTGTTGTTGAAAAACCCATTGAAAAGCCAAAACCTGCGCAGACAGTTTCCTCGGCTATAATTTCTGAAAAACCCATCCTACAAAAAGAAAGTAGATTTGAAGTAGTTATACCTAAATATAAAGTAAAATCAAAGGCGCATCAGCACCTAAAGATTAAGCCGATGCATGTGGAGATTAAGGAACAGCCCCAGGTGCCTGTTGAACCTATTCAGCCCAAAAAAGAAATAAAACTTCAGAGTGTGGAAATAAAATTTCCCGTAACAGCCAAAGAGCTGTCAGTAAAAATTCAGGTAAAGCCAAATGACATCATAAGTAATTTAATGAAGAAGGGCATACTTGTTACTATTAATCAGACTTTAGAAGAAGATGTGGCCAAGGCAATAGCGGGTGATTTTGGTTATGAATTATCCAAGGCCCCTACACTTGAAGAGCAGTTATTAAAAGAGCATGAAGATGAAGATCAATCTAATTTAGTATCGCGGTCTCCTGTTGTTACGTTAATGGGCCATGTTGATCATGGAAAAACATCTTTGTTGGATGCCATAAGAAAAACAAATGTTGCAGAAAGAGAGGCCGGCGGCATAACTCAGCACATAGGCGCATATAGGGTACAGACGCCAAAGGGCGCCGTTACTTTTTTAGATACGCCTGGCCATGAAGCCTTTACAGCAATGCGTGCAAGAGGCGCTACTGCTACAGATATAGTTATATTGGTTGTTGCCGCTGATGACGGTATTATGCCGCAAACAGTCGAGGCAATAGACCATGCAAAGGCAGCAAATGTATCTATAGTAGTTGCTTTGAATAAGATTGATAAACCCACAGCTGATCCTGACAGAGTAAAAAAACAACTTAATCAGTTAGGACTAAGGCCTGAAGAATGGGGCGGAAAAACAATAGTGGTTGGTGTATCAGCAAAGACAAAACAAGGCATTGATACTTTGCTTGAAATGGTCTTGCTTGAGGCGGAGATGTTGGAATTAAAGGCTAACATGAATAAATCTGCGAATGGCGTTGTCATAGAAGGCTGTCTTTCACGCGGCAGAGGCCCTATTGCTACCATACTGGTAAAAAATGGGACACTCAAAGAAGGCGATAATATAGTTGTCGGTGCTTATTATGGCAAGATAAGATCCATGATAAATGATAAAGGTGAAAAGATAAGCAAGGTTTTCCCTTCAATGCCGGTTGAAATATCCGGCCTTTCGGGTGTTCCTCAGGCAGGTGATCAATTTTATGTTGTTGAAGATGAAAAAAAGGCAAAAGAGATTTTTCAGCAAAAGGAAGATGCTGTAAGGCATGAAAGGCCTTTATCTACAACAAAAAAGATAACCCTTGAAGAAATTTATACTCAAATCAAAGAAGGAAAAATCAAGGAGCTTAATTTAATAATAAAAACTGATGTCCAGGGTTCGCTCGAGGCGCTGAAGGAAAGCTTGAGTAAGATGTCTACTGATGAAGTAAAGGTGAATATTATTCATAGCGATGTAGGTATAATAAATGATGCAGACATAGTTTTAGCTTCGGCCTCAAATGCAATAATTATCGGGTTCAATGTTGCGATAAGCCCTGAGGCAGACATAACTATCAAAAAAGAAGGCGTAGATATACGTCTTTACAGAATAATTTATGATATTACAAGTGATATAAAATCTGCTATGGAAGGTTTGCTTGAGCCCAGGATAGACGAGGTTTTTGAAGGCAGGGCAGTAGTGAAACAGGTGTTTAAAGTTACCAAGGTTGGCACAATAGCCGGATGTGTAGTGCAAAAAGGCGCTATCGGCAGGACTGATTCGTGCAAACTTATTAGAGGCGGAAAAGAAATATACAAAGGCAAGATTATTTCTCTCAAGCGTTTTAAAGATGACGTAAAAGAGGTTAAAGAAGGGTTTGAATGCGGCATAGGCATTTCTGATTTTAATGATATGTTGGCAGGCGATATAATAGAGGCGTTTGTTATCAGAAAAACAGCAAGGACACTTTAATGAAAAAACGCGTATTAAGCGGCATGAGGCCAACGGGCCCTTTGCATATAGGCCATTTATTCGGCGCCTTAAATAACTGGGTTGATCTGCAGGAAAAATACGATTGTTTTTTTATGATTGCTGATTGGCATGCCTTGATGAGCGAATATGAAAATACCGGCAAGATTCAGGATTATATATTTGATTGCGCAGTGGACTGGTTGAGTTGTGGAATAGATAATAATAAAAGCACTATATTTGTCCAATCGCATATAAAAGAGCATCTTGAATTGGCAATGATTTTTTCTGATATTACTCCACTTGCGTGGCTGGAGAGATGCCCGACATATAAAGAGCAGCTAAGAGAACAAAAGACCAGGGATTTAGCTACATATGGATTTTTAGGGTATCCTGTTTTACAGGCAGCAGATATACTTCTTTATAAGGCTGATGTTGTTCCTGTAGGCGAAGACCAGTTGGCGCATCTTGAGTTGACAAGAGAAATCGTAAGGCGATTTTCAAATCTGTACAAAAAAAATATTTTTCCGAAACCGGAAGCCCTATTGACAAAGACTGCCCGCATACTGGGTACAGATAATAGAAAGATGAGCAAATCATTTGGGAATTTTATTGCGCTTTCTGATTCTCCGGATACGATAATAAAAAAAGTTTCAAATATGATTACTGATCCCGAGAGGATAAAGCGTACAGATCCGGGCCACCCGGATATCTGTAATGTTTACTTGTATTATAAAATATTTAAGCCTAGCATTGTCCAGGCGCTGCATAAACAATGTCAGAACGCAGAAATAGGGTGTACTGAAGATAAAAAACGGCTTGCGCAAATAATAATAGAATTTTTGGAGCCGGTTCAAAAACAGCGCAAAATTTATTTAAACGACAAGGCCCAGATTTATAAAATACTTGATTCAGGCGCTGAAAAGGCAAGGGATGTTGCGTCTGACACAATAAAACAGGTTAAGAAACTAGTCGGGTTGTCATAATGTATAAGGTAAAATTAGAGGCGTTTGAAGGTCCGCTCGATTTGTTGCTCTTTCTTATAAAAAAGAATGAAATAGATATTTATGATATACCTATTGCCAAAATTACTGAACAATATCTTGAGTATTTTGAATTAATGGAACTTATGGATTTGGATATAGCCGGTGAATTTTTGGTAATGGCAGCAACGCTTATGCATATAAAATCAAGGATGCTTTTGCCTCCTGATGAAACGCAGGTCGAATCAGAGGATGAGTTAGATCCCAGGGCAGAATTAGTTCAGCGGCTCTTAGAGTATAAGGCGTTTAAGGAAGTTGCTGAAAAGATGCAGCTCTTGGAATCACAGCAGCTTGAGTTGTTTCATCGTCAGGGAGACATTCAGGCAGTAGAAACAGAGTTTCAGGGTGAGCATTTTTTTGAGGCAAGTTTATTTGATTTAATTTCTGCTTTTTCAAGCGTCCTGGAAAATGTCCCGAAAGAAACATTTTTTGAAGTCATAAAAGAGCAGATGACGGTCGAGCAAAAAGTTCACGATATACTGCATATGCTTGTTGAAAAACCATCTTTTCCTCTTAAGTCTCTTTTTGAGCTTGCTAAATCAAAGATAGAAATGGTTACTTTTTTTCTGGCAATGCTTGAACTTATAAAGATGCAGAGTGTTTTGGCAGTGCAAAAGGAATTATTTTCGGATATAGAGATAATAAGAAACCCAAAAGCGATAAACCCGGTAAAAAATATTAACTAATAAAAAAGATAAAAAACCATGGAAAAATCAGAATTAAAATCAATTGTTGAGGCATTAATTTTTGCAAGCGACAGGCCGCTTAATGTCGCAGAGATTAAAGAAGTTTTGACTGAATCAGACGAAGAGAGCATTCGCCAATTCATAAAAGAATTGAATCAGGAATACAATGATACTAAAAGAAGTTTTTCTATACAGGAAGTAGCAAGCAGTTTTCGCATGGTTACCAAGCCCGAGTATTCTAGGTGGCTCAAAGAATTTTATAAATCCAGGATGAAGGAGCGCCTTTCAAGGCCTTCGCTTGAAACACTGGCGATAATTGCGTACAAGCAGCCTGTTATCAAGCCCGAGATAGAGGCTTTAAGGGGCGTTAATGTCGACGGTGTTATTGTTACCTTGCTTGAAAAAAATCTTATCAAGATTGCGGGCAGGAAAGATACGATAGGCAGGCCGCTTCTTTACGCAACTACCGATGAGTTTTTGCATCATTTTGGCTTGAGTTCGCTTTCAGAAATGCCGGGGTTGCCGGAAGTAAAACAACTAACGGATGTTGCTACAGAGGTAGATGCTATGGAAAAAATTGAGGCTGTCAGAGAAGAAGAGCGTGTAAAATCAGACAGCGCCGATGATTCAAAAAACAATGCATTGCCTGAAGCGGCAAAGGAGCAGAAAAATGATTTCCAAAATGCGTAAAAAAATAGACATTCTAGACGAGAAGATAGTTGCATTATTGAATGAGAGGGCAGAGATTACAGTTGGCATAGGCAAAATAAAGGCAAAAGATAAAAAAAGCCCTTATGTCCCGAACAGGGAAAAAGAGATTTATGACCATATTATAAAAAGTAATAAAGGCCCGCTTTCTAATACTGCGGTAAGCGCTATATATAGAGAGGTTATGTCTGGATCGTTGGCGCTAGAGAAACCTATAAAGATAGCTTATCTTGGGCCACTTGCGACTTTTACGCATTTGGCAGCGCTTAAAAAATTTGGCACATCGTTGAATTATTATCCGTGCGATAGCATAACGGAAATTTTTACAGAGGTTGATTCTCACCGCGTAGATTATGGCGTCGTGCCGATAGAAAATTCTATAGAAGGCGCAGTTAACCATACCCTTGATATGTTTATAGATAGTGATTTGGTTATTTGTTCTGAAATTTCACTTGAGATATCGCAAAATCTTATGGCAAAATGCCCCATAAGCCGGATAAGAAAAATTTATTCTAAATTTGAGGTTTTTGGGCAGTGTAGGATGTGGCTTGAATCAAATCTGCCAAAAGTTGAACTTATAGATGTTTCAAGTACTGCAAAGGCTGCAGAGATAGCGGCAAAAGAAAAATATTCAGCGGCAATAGCCTCTAGTTTGGCGGCCGCCTGTTATGGCCTGGATTTATTAGCTGAATCAATAGAAGATAGCGCGCATAACATAACCAGGTTTTTAGTCATAGGCAAGGTGCCAAGTGCGCCGACAAAAAAAGATAAAACATCAGTAATGTTTTCTGCGAAAGATAGGATTGGCGCACTGCATGATATGTTAATACCATTAAAGCACAATGGCATAAATTTGACAAAGATAGAATCGCGCCCTTCCAAGAAAAAAGCATGGGAGTATTATTTTTTTATTGATCTTGAAGGGCACGCTGACAGTCCAAAGGTTAAAAGAGCGCTTGGGCAGCTGGAAAAACAAAGTAATGTTTTTAAGATACTGGGTTCTTATCCGGCATATAGTTAAAGTTAAAAGTAAAAAGTAAAAAGGTAAAAGTATGGATTGCGGTATAAATAAGCACTTATTCAATATAACCCCTTATCAGCCGGGTAAACCAATAGAGGAAGTAAAAAGAGAGCTAGGTTTAAAGAAGGTAATAAAACTTGCTTCTAATGAAAACTCTTTAGGCGTTTCCAGCAAGGTTATTTCTGCTGTGGCCGGCAGCTTGAAGGATATCAGCCGGTATCCTGACGGGGATTGTTTTTACCTTAAGAAAAAACTTGCAAGAAAATTAGGCGTTGATATAAAAAATCTGATTTTTGGAAATGGTTCGGATGAGTTGCTGGATCAGATAGCAAAAACATTTTTGAATCCAAAGACAGATGAAATAATTACATCGGACGTAACTTTTTTGGAATATAAAATTACCGGGCAGATATCCGGCGTAAAGGTAAGAGAGGTTCCGCTGCGTAATTTTAAATATGATTTGTCAGCAATTGCAAAAGCCGTTACCAAAAAAACAAAATTAATCTTTATAGCAAACCCCAATAACCCGACCGGTACCTATGTTAATAAAAAACAGTTTGAAGATTTTTTAATATCAATACCGGAAGAAGTCATAATTGTTTATGATGAGGCATATCAGGAATTTGTTGATGTTAATGATTTTCCCTCGGGGCTTAAATATTTTAAAGAAAAAAATTTTATAACGCTTAAAACGTTTTCCAAGATATATGGCCTGGCTGGGTTAAGGATAGGCTATGGTATTACAAATCCGGAATTTATAGAGGCAATGAACAGGGTTCGCCAGCCTTTTAATATAAATTCCCTGGCGCAGATAGCTGCTATCGCCGTGCTTGATGATAAAGAATATGTGAAGAAATCCCAACAGTTGACCTGGGAAGGAAAAAAGTTTTTGTATGAACAATTTGATGAAATGGGGTTAGATTATGTGCCTAGCGTTACAAATTTTATATTAGTTTGTATTAAGCAGGATGTTTTTGGTGCTCTCTTAAAAATGGGCATTATAGTAAGGCCTATGGATATGTATAATCTTAGAGGTTACATTAGAGTAACCATAGGCACAAAGGCTGAAAACCAGATGTTTATAGATTCTTTAAAAAAGGTTCTTTCAGGGGGAGAAAAGATATGATAGTTGTATTGAAAAAAGATGCAACAGAATCGCAGATAAAACATATAATAGAAAAGGTAAAATCATTTGGCCTGAGGCCTATGATATCAAAGGGTACTGAGAGGACCATTATAGGCGTAATAGGCGATGAAGATATTTTACGTTCGCAGCCGCTTGATATATTTCCCGGAGTAGAAAAGGTAATGCCGGTTTTGGCGCCATACAAATTGGTGTCGAGAGAATTTAAAAAAGAAAATACTGTTGTAGATGTTTCAGGCGTAAAGATAGGCGGTAAAAAAATAGTTGTAATGGCAGGCCCCTGTTCAGTAGAGTCCATGCCTATATTGCTAAAGACAGCAATTTCTGTTAAAAAGTCCGGAGCCAAAATATTAAGGGGAGGCGCTTTTAAGCCCAGGACATCGCCTTATGCCTTTCAAGGATTAGGCCAGGAGGGGCTAGTATTTTTAAAAGAGGCTTCAAAAAAGACCGGATTAAAAATAGTAACAGAGATTATGGATATAAGAGATATACCTTTAGTGGCTAAGTATGCCGATATATTGCAGGTAGGGGCTAGAAACATACAGAATTTTAATCTTTTAAAAGAGTTGGGGATGTTAAGAAAACCCATTCTCTTAAAAAGAGGTATGATGTCCACAGTAAAAGAATGGTTGATGTCTGCAGAGTATATACTTTCAAACGGTAATTTCAATGTTATTTTATGCGAAAGGGGTATAAGGACTTTTGAAGATTATACCAGGTTTACACTTGATTTGAATGCAGTGCCTGTAGTGAAGAGTTTGAGCCATTTGCCGGTAATTGTTGATCCCAGCCACGGCACTGGGAAGTGGGGCCTTGTCAGCAGCATGTCCAAGGCAGCCATTGCAGCAGGCGCAGACGGATTAATAATAGAAGTTCATCCTGATCCGGAAAGCGCTTTTTCAGACGGATCGCAATCGCTTTTACCCGAGAATTTTGCAAAATTAATGGCAGAGGTAAAAAAGGTCGCAAAGGCGGTCGGGAGAGAACTGTAATTTGTATTTTGGAAAAATGAAACCATTCAATAAAATCACTATAATAGGCGTTGGATTGATAGGTGGCTCCATAGGCTTGGCTGTTAAGAGGCGCAAGCTGGCGAAAAATGTTTGCGGTGTTGGCAGAAGGTTAGTTTCATTAAAAAAGGCAAAGCGCCTGGGGGCCGTAGATACTATAACGCTTGATCTGGCAGATGGCATTAAAGGCGCGGATTTAATTATTATTACAACGCCGATAAGCTCTATTTCTCAATATGCGCTGAAGATTGCGGTGTTGTCAGATTGGGCAAAAAAAGATTTTATAATTACTGACGCAGGCAGCACAAAAGGGTTTGTAGTTTCTAAGCTAGAAAATATACTGCCTAAGACAGCGCATTTCATCGGAAGCCATCCGTTTGCAGGTTCTGAAAAAAGCGGAGTGTTGAATTCATCAGCAGATTTATTAAAAGATACCCAGGTGTTTGTTACTCCTACAAAAAAAACAAACAAAGCAGCTTTAAATAAAATTAAGAAATTTTGGCATATGTTGGGTATGGAGGTTACTATTATGCCGGTAAAAAAACATGATGAATTTGTTTCAGATATCAGCCATATGCCTCATGTAATAGCTGCTGCTTTGGTTAATGCAGTCAGCGCAAAAAGCGCAAGCTCTGGCTCAACCGGCTTTAAAGACACCACACGTATAGCAGCGGGCGATGCGTTGATGTGGCGCGATATCTGTTTGTCAAATTCCGATAACCTGTTGAAATCTATCAGTAAATTTAAGAAAAGTTTAAATTTGTTTGAATCTGCAATAAAAACAAAGAACGTCAACCTTCTTATGCGCCTACTTGAAGCGGCAAAGAAGAAAAGAGAAGCAATAAAATAAAATTATTAAACTTAAATGACAAATTCCAAAATCCAAATGACAAATAAATATTTCAATGACAAATCATTAAATTATTTGTCATTAATGATTGATTTGGATTTTGTCATTTGACATTTGTCATTTTAGCATTTTTTAATTCTAAGCGGAATTATAAATGATAATAGCAATAGACGGCCCGGCAGGAAGCGGTAAATCAACAGTAGCAAAATTAGTTGCGAAAGAACTTAATTTTTTATATATCGATACGGGCGCTATGTACCGGGCTTTGACATTAAAGGCAATGCAGCAGGGAGTGGATTTAAAAAATCAAGATGCGCTTATTGCCATGACAAAGGATACGTCGATAAAATTAGATACGCAAGCAGACGGTAAAATAAAAGTTTTTCTTGATAATAAGGATGTCTCCAGCCAAATACGTATGCCTGAGGTTACCGGGAATATATCTTACATTGCTGATGTGCCTGGTGTGCGCGAACAGATGGTAATGTTGCAACGTTCCATAGGTTACAATGCTGAATTAGGCGCTGTTTTGGAAGGCAGAGATATAGGCACAGTGGTTTTTCCTGATGCCGAAAGAAAATTTTACCTTGATGCCAGCCCTAAAGAAAGGGCCATGCGCAGGCATAAAGAATTATTAGCTAGCGGCATTAAAATAGATTTAAAGCAGCTGGAAGAGGACATTAGGGTTAGGGATGAAAAAGATAAAACAAGAAAAGTCGGTACCCTTAAAAAGGCTGCCAACGCTATTTTAATTGATACTACAAATTTGACAATTAAAGAAGTAACAGATAAGGTTTTATTACAAATATGCTATATATCTTAGGCAGATTTATATTTTTTGTTCTAAGTAAAATATTTCTAAGTTATAAGGCGTTTGGCAGGGATAATTTGCCAAAAAAAGGTGCTTTTATAGTAGCGTCTAATCATGCCAGTTACTTTGATCCGATATTTATAGGCATTGGTATGCATCAGCCTTTAAATTTTATGGCGAGGGAGACGCTTTTTAAAAATCCCATATTCGGCGCTATAATACGCAGCACGCATGCATTTCCTGTAAAGCGTAATTTCCAGGATGTAGGCGCAATGCGGGAGGCTATATCAAGGCTTAAGCGTGGAAAACCGTTATTGGTTTTTCCTGAAGCAACCAGAACGCTTGATGGAAACCTACAGTTTGAAAGAGTGAAGGGCGGCATAAGTTTTCTAGCTTCAGAGGGTGGTGTATCAGTGATTCCCGCTTACATAAAAGGCAGTTACAGTGTTTTGCCTAAGGGCGCAAAATCAATAAAAGTAACGCCTATAAGTGTTTATTTTGGAAAACCGCTGGACTTCAATGAATTTGTTAAGTCTAAGGCGTATCAGAAGCAAGCAGATGCCTACAAACCTTTTGCGGATTTTATAATGCAAGAGATTGCTAAATTGAAAGAAAATTGTAATGAAAATTAAAATTGCCAAACATATAGGATTTTGTTTTGGCGTTAGAAGGGCTGTTAATATAGCCCAGGATGCTTTAAGAGGAAATAAAAAATTATTCTGTCTAGGTTCTTTGATTCATAACCCGCAGGAAGTAAAAAGGCTTTCACAAAAGGGCCTTACGATAGTTGACAGCATAGAAGATGTTAAAAAAGGCGACACCTTGATTATACGCTCGCATGGATTATTGCCCGGGCTTATAGACCAGGCAAGGCGCCGCGGCATAAATTTAATAGATGCCACTTGCCCTTTTGTAAAAAAAGCCCAGAATATATGCAAGATGTTAAGCGAGCAGGGTTTTGATGTAGTTGTAATAGGAGACAGGCATCATCCGGAAGTAAAGGCATTGGTTGGTTTTGCAAATAATAAAGCTGTTGTAATAGAAAGCTTCAAGGATTTAAAAAAATTTAAGCCGAAAAATAAGAGGATAGGCATATTAGCGCAAACTACCCAATCGAGAGACAATTTTCAGGAATTACTAATTGCTCTTTTAAAAAAACACAGCAATAAATTTATTTTTGATGAAGTCAGGATATTTGATACTATTTGCGGTGATAGTTCTGCCAGACAGGCAAGCGCAAAAAAGATTTCTTTTGTCTGCGATTCTATGATAATCATCGGTGGTAAAAACAGCGCCAATTCAAGAAGGCTTTTCAATATCTGCAAAGAGAACGTATCCAAGACGCATCATATAGAAACAGCAGACGATATAAAATCAAAGTGGTTTAAAAATAGCGGCTGCATAGGCGTTGTAAGCGGTGCTTCTACGCCGGACTGGATAATCAATAACGTAACAAGTAAGTTGAATAAAATATAAAAAAATCCAAGATAAGGAGGATTAGTCACAAAATGTCAGATAATTTCAAAAACATGTATGAAGAATCAATAAAAGAGTTCAAAGAAGGCCAAATAATAAAAGGAAGGGTTTTAAATGTAAGCCCCAATGGTGTGCTTCTTGATATAGGTTATAAATCAGAGGCTATTGTTCCGGCCAGCGAATTCAGCGATTTATCAAGTGTTAAGGTTGGAGATGGAGTAGATGTATTTTTAGAAAAGTTGGAAGACGAAGAAGGAAGGGTTGTTGTATCTAAGGAAAGGGCAGATAAGCTTCAGGGCTGGGAATTCGTTGTAAATAATTGCCAGGAAGGAAGCATTGTAAAAGGCAAGGTTTTACGCAAGACCAAAGGCGGCCTTTTTGTGGATATAGGCGTTGAGGCATTTTTGCCGGCGTCTTTAATAACTGTAAAGGGTTTCCCTAATCTTAACCAGATGCTCGGTCAGACCTACAATTTTAAAATTGTAAAGATGAACAAGCAAAGAAAGAATATAGTTGTTTCAAGAAAAGATGTTTTGGCCCAGGAAAAAGAGGAAATCAAAAATGCCTTTTTCCAGGATCTGTTGCCTGGCCAGGTAAGGCAGGGCGTGGTCAAAAATATTACTGATTTTGGCGCTTTTGTAAGCCTTGGTAATGTTGACGGCCTTTTGCATATTACGGATATGAGCTGGGGTAGGATTAGCCATCCGTCGGAAATGTTGGCTGTTGGTGATAAAATAGACGTAGTTATTTTGAATTTTGACAAGGCCACTAATAAAATTTCACTAGGCTTGAAACAGAAGACTTCAAATCCATGGGAGGCAGTTGAGGCAAAATATGCAGTAGGCTCTAAAGTCAAAGGCAGGGTTACCAACATCGTTGCTTATGGCGCTTTTGTTGAATTAGAGAAAGGCGTTGAGGGCCTGGTTCACATATCTGAGCTTTCGTGGACAAAAAGAGTTACGCATATAAATGAAATGCTAGCGATAGGCGATGTTGTTGAAGTTGTAGTCCTGAATGTGGATAGAGCGAGTCAGAAAATATCTTTAGGTATAAAACAGACAGAATCAAATCCATGGCTTGAGATACAGAATAAATATCCAGTGGGCACACAGGTTAAGGTAAAGGTAAGGACATTAGTTGATTATGGTGCATTTGTTGAGCTGGATGAAGGCATAGATGGTTTGATACATGTTTCTGACATGTCTTGGACAAAAAGGATAGGGCACCCGTCTGAGCTTTTGAAAAAAGGCCAGAAGCTGGATGCAGTAATTTTGAACGTTGATGCTGAAAATAAAAAACTCGCCTTGGGATTAAAGCAGTTAACTTCTGATCCATGGCCGCAGATGTCGGAAAAATATCCTGTTGGAACTATTATTGAAGGCGAAATTACAAAGGTTACCAATTTCGGCATATTTGTTGAAATGGAAAAGGATATAGAGGGGCTGGTTCATGTGTCAGAAGTAGAACCTAATATGGCAAAGGCCCTGGAATCAAATTTTAAAGCGGGTGATAAAATAAAAGTAACCGTTATTAAAGTTGATCCTCAGCAGCATAGGATAGCGCTAACTACTAAACATGATTAATAATGTAGAGAGTAAAGCATTGTTGGATGTTGCAAATTTCATGTGCGTTGCCGCGCGAACTGCTCCGAAGGCAAAAGGCATAGACAATATAGTTACTAAGATAGTAGAAGGCAGCGATTTGGAAAAACTTGCGGCAAAAATGAAATATTTTGCCGAAAAAGAAAATAAGCCGAATTTTTCCAGGGATGCCGAATGTATATCAAAAAGCGCCTGTGTAGTATTAATAGGCACTAAGGTTGCGCCTGTTGGTTTAACGTTTTGCGGATTCTGCGGTTATCCGGATTGCGCAACTATGGAACAAAAAAACGGCATGTGCGCATACAATACGCTTGATTTGGGCATTGCTGTTGGTTCTGCGGTAAGCATTGCAGCTGATTTTAGGGTTGATAACAGGATTATGTATTCTGCCGGCCTGACAGCAATTAAAATCGGCTTGTTGGAGAAATCCGTTAAAGTTGCAATTGGGATACCTTTAAGCGCAAGCAGTAAGAATATTTTTTTTGACAGAAAGTGACACGAAGTGTCATCCTGAGCGAAGCGAAGGATCTAACACGTTAGATTCTTCGTCGCCCTTTGGGCTCCTCAGAATGACAAATCAACGAGGAATGACATGGATGTTAAAAAACAATTTGATCTTATTAAACGCGGTGCGGTAGAGATAATTTCAGAAAAAGACCTTTTGGATAAACTTGATAAATCCCATAAGGAAAATAAACCGCTTAAAATAAAGGCGGGTTTTGATCCCAGTGCACCTGATATTCATTTGGGGCATGCTGTATTGTTAAGGAAGTTGCGCCATTTTCAGGATGCCGGGCACATCGTATATTTTTTAATAGGCGATTTTACCGGAAGGATAGGGGATCCTACTGGGCAATCTGTGATGCGCAGGCAGCTTACCAAGGCAGAGGTAATGGAGAATGCAAAAACCTACGAAAAACAGGTTTTTAAAATTTTAGACAAGAGTAAAACTCAGATTGTTTTTAACAGCCAATGGTTTGACAGGATGTCTTTGGCTGATATTGTGAAATTGACTTCACATTCAACCGTTGCGCAGATGTTGGCAAGAGCGGATTTTAAGGACCGGTTTGAAAAGAAGACGGATATAAGCATACTGGAATTTATGTATCCTCTTTTACAGGGATATGATTCCGTAAGATTGGAGGCAGATGTTGAAATAGGCGGCACAGACCAGAAATTTAATCTATTAAAAGGCAGGGAACTCCAGAAAGATTTCCATCAGGAGCCGCAGGTCGTGCTTATGATGCCGCTTTTAGTCGGGACAGACGGCGTAAACAAAATGAGCAAATCATTAAATAATTATATAGGCATATCAGAGCCGGTAAAAGATATCTTTGGCAAGGTTATGTCGATAAGCGATGATTTGATGTATAATTATTATGAGCTTCTTACAAATGACGATTTGAAAAAAATTAAAGAAATGCATCCAATGGAGGCAAAGAAAAACCTGGCAAAGCAGATCGTGCGCCAATATCACGGTGATCAGGCCGCTCTTGAAGCCTCTAGCGGGTTTGAAAAGACATTTCAGAAAAGGGATCCTTTTACCGGGTTGGAAGCAACAAGTTTAACAGTAAATACCTCAGATGGATTATTACTGATAAATTTTTTATCCAATATTCAGACTTATCAGATAGTTCCTCTTAGCGAGGAAAGAAGCAAGAGTGAAATCCGCCGTTTGATAACACAGGGCGCTATAACTGTAAACGAAAAGAAAATAACGGATATCGATTATAAATTGGAGCCCAACAAGGAGCAGTGCATTACAATTGGTAAGCGAGATTTTATTAAGGTTATGTTAAAATTAAAATAAAGCCTTATTCATAAGCTTGCTGAATCAATTTTTTTCTTAAAAAATTAATAAGTTGACATTTTTCTATTTTTTGCTAAAATAAGCCCTTAATAATTTCTTAAAAGATTAAGGCGTCATTTATCTATAAGTTTAGGTAAAGACGTCTATTTTTGTTTATGGCAAATAAAGACGATAAAGAAAAGTTTTATAATATTATTAAGATTGCAGGCGCGGGTTCTTTTATTCCTTTGGTTTTGCTTTCCGGGCCAGTCAGCGGATATCTGCTGGCAGATTATTTGATAAGCAAGTTTTCTTTTAGTTATCATACTTTATATATATGTATGTTGGTAGGGCTTGCAGCATCTGTATTAGAGGTAGTAAGGATAATAAAATTTATAATGGTGGTAGATAAAAGATGACCCAGGCGCATTCAGCGCAACCTGAACTGGTTGATATCCTAAGTTTTCTAGCGGAAAAGTTTAAAGGTAATGTCTTGTTTGATTATCTTTACCGCTGGCAGTTTATAGTATATGCCTTAATCGTTGCTTTCATTTTAATAGTGTTTGCTTATTTTTCAACGCGCAAAATTTCTTTTATACCTAATAAATTACAAAGCCTTGCTGAGATTTTGGTTGAGGGCTTAGATAATTTTATATGCGGTATCTTAGAGCCTTCAGGAAGAAAGTATACGCCATTTATAGGGACTTTGTTTTTATATATTTTTTTAATGAATGCCTTGGGTTTGATTCCATTTATGAAATCTGCAACAGCCAGCTGGTCTACAACGCTTGC
>Ga0172368_10002588_pt1 | contig 22836 bp, 22 predicted proteins | sample Lak11m_FD_114540 | JGI IMG/M metagenome (GOLD analysis project Ga0172368, IMG submission 114540) | Freshwater microbial communities from Kabuno Bay, South-Kivu, Congo - kab_022012_11m | ecosystem: Environmental > Aquatic > Freshwater > Lake | place: Democratic Republic of the Congo: South-Kivu...
ATTTCTATATTATTTTAAATTTGATTCAAAATAGTTATAATAAATTTTTTATAAAAATAAGTACTAATATTGTTGTAAATTAAGAACGAAGGAATACTGTCCGGATTGCCTGAGGCTCAATTAATAAATTTATAATGTGAAATTTAGGTTACAAAAAACTTTATATCATTGTGCTTATCATCATGATAATAAAGACAGAAACAGGATGTATCTGTCAGGAGAAAAAATGAATATGGAAAAAAATTTCAGAGGGCACACCCTCAGTATAGTTATAATAACATCACTGGCAATCATGCTGCTAGCGAACGTTGCGGTGGCTGAGGACTCATATGAATTTGTAGCAAAATGGGGAATTGGTGGAAGTGGCGACGGTCAGTTCAGTTATCCATGGGGAGTCGCTGTGGATAGCAGTGGGAACGTCTATGTTGCTGATTCTACTAATGATCGCATCCAGAAGTTCAGTGATTCGGGCGTATTTATAACAAAATGGGGAACTCATGGCAGTGGCGATGGTCAATTCATAGAGCCACAAGGAGTAGCTGTGGACAGCAAAGGGAATGTCTATGTTGCTGATACTTACAATAACCGCATCCAGAAGTTCAATGCTTCGGGAGTATTTATAACAAAATGGGGTTCTGTCGGAAATAGCATAGGTCAGTTCATTTATCCTTCGGGAATCGCTGTGGATAACAATGGGAATGTCTATGTTGCTGAATATTACAATAACCGCATCCAGAAGTTCGGTGATTCAGGCGTGTTTATATCAATTTGGGGAACTCAAGGCAGCGGCGATGGTCAGTTCTATCATCCATGGGAAATCGCTGTGGATAACAGCGGGAATGTCTATGTTGCTGATACTCACAATAACCGCATCCAGAAATTCAATGCTTCAGGCACATTTATAACAAAATGGGGAACTTATGGCAGTGGCGATGGTCAGTTCTATGATCCATTAGGGATCACTGTGGATAGCAGCGGGAATGTCTATGTTGTTGATTTATATAATTCACGCATCCAGAAGTTCAGCGCTTCGGGTGAATTTATAACAAAATGGGGAACTTATGGCAGTGACGACGGTCAGTTCAATTATCCATATGGAGTCGCTGTGGATAGCAGTGGGAATGTCTATGTTTCCGAGTATATCAATAACCGCATCCAGAAGTTCAGGAATTCAGCGGCGTTGACATCTATTCTGATTTCAACTGATAAGTCAAGCTACAAACCAGGTGATAAGATGATAATTGGCCTGAACTTTACGAATCCAGGAGCCATTACAACAGTGAAGGCATCCTTATGGGTGGATATGCCCGGTGGAGGTAAACACATGGTCATGGATAAGCCCTCTCTCTCACTCTCAGCAGGCTTTAAATATAGCACCAAGGTTCCAATCACTCTTCCAAAAATACCATCCGGAAACTATGCTTGGCATGCTGTTCTAAAAAACAGCAAAAACGAAATAATAAGCGAGAGCATTGCACCATGGACAGTTACTGGTACACTAAGTGGAGCGGAGTCGTTTGAAATTGTACTAAATGAAGTGGTAATTGAATAAAGGAAATCTTTATTCAATTTTCTCTTAATTTAAATTATACTTGATTATCTCCTAAATTTACTTCTGCACCCTCCTTTCAATGGTTTTTTCGAGAAGCATGTCCAGAAGATATAATTTCCAGGCACACTCCAAGCCTGAAAAGAATGAAAGTCTCATTTACGACTATGAAACATTTATATCTCTTATTAATGTATTGAACCCAAAGAAGGTATTTTTATGGTGAATATATACTATGACAAGGATGCAGATTTAGAAGTATTGAAAAATAAGACGATCGCAGTCATTGGCTATGGAAGCCAGGGAGCGGGGCAGGCTCAGAACCTGCACGATTCAGGACTTAATGTTATCGTGGGCGCAAGAAAGGATGGAGAATCCTGGGTACAAGCAAAAGCTGATGGCTTAAAAGTTGCTACGATGGCAGAAGCAACAAAAAAAGGAGATGTAATCCAGATGCTCGTACCCGATGAATTTCAGGGAGCAGTTTATGCTTCAGAGATAGCGCAGGGTATGAGCAAGGGGAAAACGTTGTGTTTCTCTCACGGTTTTAACATCCATTATAACCAGATCGTACCACCGAAGGACGTTGACGTAATAATGGTCGCACCTAAGGGACCTGGTTTCCTTGTAAGAAGAACATACACCGAAGGTAACGGCGTTCCTGCACTCATTGCAATTTATCAGGATGCTACAGGAAATGCGCGTGATATCGGTATGGCTTACGCAAAAGGAATTGGCGCAACACGGGCAGGGGTGCTTGAAACAACCTTCAAGGAAGAGACAGAAACAGATCTTTTCGGTGAGCAGGTTGACCTTTGCGGTGGGGTAACATGCCTCATGAAAGCCTCATTCGAGACTCTCGTTGCGGCAGGATACCAGCCAGAGATAGCGTATTTTGAAACATTCCATGAAATGAAACTCATCATTGACCTGATCCATGAAGGTGGATTGAGCAAGATGTGGTATTATGTATCAAATACTGCTGAATATGGCGGGCTCACAGTCGGTCCAAAGATCATCAATGAGCAGTCCAAACTGGCGATGAAAGAGGCGCTAAGGAGAATTCAGAACGGTGAATTCGCAAAAGAGTTCGTTCTTGAAAGCAAGGCGAACAGGCCGGTGCTGAATGCTATGGAAAGAATGGAGAATGAGCATCAGGTCGAGAAGGTCGGGAAAGAGCTTCGCGCCATGATGCCGTGGTTGAGAAAGGATTAAACCTTAATTTAAGATATAGAGAAAACAACGAACCTATATATCTAAAACGAACTCAGGTGGCGTGAGTTCGCATAGAGTTCGGTTCGTTGTTAATTTTTTTCATTGGATTTTCTGTGTAAGAATAGCCACCCTTATGAAGTCTCAATCCTTGTTATAGAATCACCTGACTGCGACCCCTTTCATCTTCAAATATTCCTTTGCCTCGCCAATTGTATATTCCCTGAAATGAAAAATACTCGCAGCAAGCGCCGCATCTGCTTTTCCTTTTGTGAACGCATCGTACATATGCTCGATATTTCCTGCACCGCCTGATGCTATTATCGGGATATCCAGCATTTCTGATAAGGTTCTTGTGATTGGGAGGTCATAGCCATCTTTTGTCCCATCCTTGTCCATGCTCGTTAGCAGGATCTCACCAGAGCCGAGTTTTTCAACCTTCTGTGCCCACTGCACAGTATCAAGACCTGTTGGCGTTCTTCCACCGTAGATAACGACTTCATACCATGCTTTTGTGCCATTTTCAAGCTCTATTATGGTCTTGTCCTTGTTATCCCTGATATTGGTGTTTCGCCTACAATCGATAGCAGTAACGATACACTGGGAGCCAAAAATATCTGAAGATTCTTTTATGAAATCAGGGTTCTTGACCGCTGCCGTATTTATCGATACCTTATCAGCGCCAGCGCGAAGGATATTGCGTATGGCATCCGTGCTGCTAATCCCGCCTCCGACTGTGAGGGGAATGAAAACCTCATCAGCTGTGCGTTCTATCACATCGATCATGGTTCCACGGCGCTCATGTGACGCAGTGATATCTAAAAATACAAGCTCATCGGCTCCCTGTTCGTTATATCTTTTGGCAAGCTGGACAGGATCTCCTGCCTCTTTCAGGTTTACAAATTCAATGCCTTTTACAACGCATCCTCCAGCTTTATCAAGCGTTACATCGAGGCATGGGATTATTCGTTTGGTGAGCATTGACCTTTTGTTGTTGTATATAATCAAATAGTTTTGGTGTCCCGTTTTTTCACAGTGGTCTCACCAAGCACTCTCTTCATCAGGGGCGCATCCCCAAAAACGTCTTCTCTTTTGCCTTTATTATTAAAATATACAGCAACAAGAACAACCGTTAGCCCAACGGATTCATAACCCGGATTTCCTGTGAAATTCACCCCTAATAAGGCCAGTGCGCCCATAAGCATCCCGCGAAGTGCGCCTTTCCTGTACGAATCAAACTTCGTGCGCCGATATATACGGATATCCCGGAGGGTGAGGAACATTATAGAAATAAATCCAAATGCTGCAATGTAAATATAGATCATAATATATTTATCCACATAATAGATGATAGAATAATATCCATTGAGGAAAATACGCAGTGGAACAAGTCTGTGTTAATCTGAGAAATTCCCTGAACTACGCGAAAAGCCATATTTTATATCCACTAGCGATGATGCCTCTTATATTTTATGTTAAAAATAAGAATTTGCCATAAGCTTAGCGTATAAATATAAAATCAAATATTGTTCATTTTTTCAGGCTTTATCCTTTTCAAATATTCTTTTATCATGGCTGGAAAGGATTTTGCCTCAACGAAACGCAGTCCAAGCTGCTCAGCCCATTTCTGTATTCCCATATCACTTGCCACTACCGCTGCATCAAGCTCTTTAGCAAGCAACAGCACATCAATATCCGGCGCGCTGTCAAGAATGCCGTAACGCAATGCGTTCCTGTACTTATCACGGAATGAATTTATCACCCCACCTATCACATTTCGCTCAATTTCCGGCTCGATCTCATGTCGTGTCTTTGCTTTTGTAGTACGAAAAAGGCATTCGGTTGCGGATTCCCATATAGCATCCTCCGCCACGTTCATACCTTTATTGATACGCCCGCGCATGAAATCCACATAATCATAAAAGATCTTTGATGGGATCTTCACTTCATACCGGTCAGGTGTTTTTTTTACAAGCCACGTATCCATCTTAGCCAGTGTATCCTCGCCGCACCCGTTGTTCTTTGCAAATTCCCTCATTTCCGTATAAACTGAAGGGTAGGGGATGTAGCAGCTGATGCCAAGATGCAGCCGCCCCTCTGCAATAATATCAAGGATACCCCCCATTGCAATGTCAAGCGTTCCTCCCTCAAGCTCACGTGTCTGCGTATCAGTAAGAGCGCTTGTATCAAGAACGAATCTCTGGCGAAGCATATTTTAGTATAATATCAATCATTACTAGTGTATCTGTTTCTCTGCAAAATCCCCCGCAATTGGCAGTTTATACATTTCTCCCTGATAAGCTTTGAACATTAATAAAAGCCAGAGAATTAATCCGACTAATCCAATCAATGTTGACAATATCCATCCAAGGAACGGGATAAATCCAACGACCATCGATACCACAAATAAAGCCAGAAAAGTAACTATTGACTGCATCGCATGAAATCGTATAAATTTATTGTCCTTTTCCAGGACCAGGAATATTATCCCGGTAATAAATCCCAGAACATAACAAAGCAAACCCTCAATATTTTCATCTATACCTAATGCTGTCTTATTTTTATTTTCCATAGAAATTTCACCACTTTTCAATTTTATATAACCCAGGAAAATGGAAATACCATTATCCTTATAATATAATAGATATTAATAGAATAAAGAACTTTCGGTATTATTAATGATTATTAATCCTAGATTAATCTAAATTATGCCCGGATCAATTCAAAGGCGGCCATTGATTTTATTAAAAAAGATGCTGTTTTATTTTCAGAATTGGGTGATATAAAAAACTGTTGCAATAGCTTTATATTACGCCCAATTAATATAATCCCTCCATGAGGGAATCCAAAATATCGAGAAAAACAAACGAGACCGAGATTGAACTAAAGATCAATCTTGACGGTTCAGGTAATTCTGATATCAATACAGGAATAGCATTTTTTGACCATATGCTAAACTCTTTTGCAAAACACGGCTCCTTTGACCTTACGATAAAAACTCACGGCGACCTCACTGTTGATGATCACCACACGGTTGAAGATATAGGAATTACACTTGGAAGCGCCATCCTTAAAGCTCTTGGAGATAAAAAAGGCATTGAGCGTTTTTCAGATGCCCGCGTTCCCATGGACGAGGCTATTGCATCGGCAGCCGTCGATATCAGTGGACGCAGTTTCCTTGTTTTTAATGCAAAATTCACAAATCCGAATATTGGTGGGCTTACTTCCCAGAATGTGCGGCATTTTTTCGAGTCCCTGACCGTGAATGCAGGAATAAATGCACATCTTGAAGTAACAGGAGAGAATGATCATCACAAGGTAGAAGCCCTGTTCAAGGCTTTTGGAATAGCGTTAAAGAGAGCAATCAGGGTCACAGGTTCTGGTATCCCCAGCACAAAAGGCGTGTTATAGATTCTGGTTCAGAAGCCGTGAAAGTAAAGAAATCACCGGATGTAGACATGGTGATCATTTCATATGATGAAAAGCCAGGTATACAAGCCATTGGCAATAAACATCCAGATTTAATGCCAGTATCTTGATGAAATCAACGAAATGCCTGTGATTTTCAAGTGGAAATATAAAATGGATGAAAAGCCTGGTGGGATTGAATCATTATAATTTTATTTTTGAATATGTATAATAGTGACTAAAAGCTTCGTTGTTCAGGTTTAAGCACGAGAAAAAAGGCATGATTAAGAGGTGATGCATGACGGTTGATGTTATCTTGCAATGAAGTTCACAATTCGTATTATAAAAGGATAAACCGCTCGCTTCATAAAAGGAGAGATAAAAGGATAGATGCTGCCCAGCACCGGTCGCAGCGACTCTATTATTATAGACGCCGCATACTTTATACCGTGTCCTGACAGAATATGTCCCCCGTGCTTCCTGCTGATAATAAAACATTCTCTTGGAAATATTTTTTTTCCTTTGGAACCGCTGGTACTTCCTTTGTGCAACATGGAGCGGGAAAGCAGGTTTTCGATCCTATATATCTGGAACACCTTCCCGACCCGTATCCAGTATTCCAGATCGCAGCAGCGTAAACTCTCGTCTAAAAAACCCACTCTATCGATAACTTCCCTCCTGTAAAACGCTGCTGTCGTGGGTATATAGCACGTATCATTGATTGTTTCATCCAGATCGAAATCCTTTGCGACAGAACTGCTAATCAATTCATTCCTCTCGTTGATAGTTTCGCACGCGCCGAATACAAAATAAGCCTCAGGATTTGATCCGAAAAACTTCACTACTGTACTAATGGCTCCAGACACATACACATCATCTGAACCCAACCACCCCATGATGTCTCCTTTTGTTATTTTCCATCCTTCATTCCATGCTTCTTCTGCGCCTTTACCTGGCTTTGAAATAAATCTTATTCTGTCTGGATGTATGACGCTGTAGTTTGTTAGCATATCCACAGTGCCATCAGTTGACCCACCATCAATAAAAATATGTTCAATGTTGGGATAGCTCTGGTCTAGGACGCTTTTAATACATGCCTCTATGTATTTTTTTCCATTTAGGACTGGAGTAATGACGCTCACCAGAGGATGATATGTTATAAGCTCCCTTTCATCTACACCTTTGTACGGGCATTTAGTTATAGCATTAATCATTTCTAAATGCTTCCCCACAATCGCTTTGTAAAGCACCGCTTCATTTTCCTCGCATATCGTATTGAACCAAGCTGGAAGAACAATGCTTTATGATATTTTTCCCCATCCCCATATATTTCCAATACGAAAGAACGCATGAAAGATGGGAGAAAACTGACGACATAGTAGTACCCCGGTCCAAACCAAGTAAGTGGATTGTATGATAAAGACAATGCCAATGCATCCTTCCACAAGTTTTCTTTACAGTTCTCTTCTAATAATGCCCTTGCCCACTGGAAATGATATAGTGAACGAATACGACGTATTCGTATTGGCATCTTGAGCTTTTCAGGAGTGGGCTTTGGATCATCTCTTGCCGGCAAATACTGTTCAATTTCCTGAAATACCTTTGAGACCATATGAATAGATGTATATTCCCGAATTGCCCTTTTCCAACCCGCATGAGCAACGGCATGTCGTTCAGTTTCATGCTCGAGATAGTAGCCGATTTTGTGGAGCATTTCTTCTTCGTTACGAAAACAAACTATTTCTTTATCTATGTCAAAATATTTTTCAATGCCAGGCGCATACTCGGTCAACATGAAGCCGCCAGCCATGCACACCTGGAATACTCTTCCTTTTATCTGAAGTTTCTCCTGATTTGCCACATCTTTTGAAAAGTTGAGATTTATTTTGCTGGTTTTGAAGACATCTATCATCTCTTCAAAAGAGACGTATCCGCCCCATCCGTCGCCGAAAAGATGAACCAATATATTTTTTTTCTTGAGTTCATTTATATACTGCTCTCGATCTGCACAATACCTGCTTCCGACAAAAGAAACATCATACTTTTCCTCTATATTCGACCAATCACGGTCTATCGCAACACCAGTATTAGGTATTGTTTGTATAACCCTAGCATTGAATTCTATATACTCTGGAACTGCTTCAATGGCATTGGTTACACAGTAATCTAGATAAGGAATCCACCATTTAGAGTAGTCATCAAAACGCCAGTCATCATCAAAGAACCAGCCGATAACAGTACTCTCCTGCCTGATAGTCTCCAAGGTTGATTCTTGAATATCATATTGCCATGAAGTCCAGATGACATACTTGGGATTTTCTTTTCTCACCAATTCGATAATTTCCTGATTGACTGCTTTTAAACCTATTTCAGTCCTTCGCTTTAGATAATCATAAAGTATTACCTTAGAAAATATATTCTGCAGTGGCTCGTATAGATACAGGTTAAAAGGAAGATACACTCCAAGGTAGTTCTTTACATACTTTAGTAAGGTATGATTACGGTCTTCCTCGTTATAGTAATAGGTTAATAGTACAATAGTTTCATTTAGCTTGATTATCTATCCCTCCCAGCTTCTTTCTAAATTTAAAATCCATTCTACTGCATCTATAAAATTATTGGAAATATAATCCGGATAGTATTCCCACTCAAATTTTTTGGACAATAATTCTTTTCTTAAATGCGGCTCCGGTATAAGGACTGTTCTTGCGCCTATTTTTTTCCCTGCACCTACATCAAGGATTTTATCGCCCAGCATATAAGACTTTTTCACATCAATATTGTGCTCTTTTATTGCTTTTTCAAATAATCCTGTGTTAGGCTTCCTGCAGTTGCAGTACTCATCGGGATGATGCGGGCAATAATAAATCCCATCCAGCGCCACATCAAATTCCTGGAATTCTTTATTCATCCTTTCATGTATATCTGACAGCCGCTTTTCTGTAAAATATCCTCGCGCAATGCCGGATTGGTTTGTTATAACGATTATTTTAAACCCACTGTCCTTTAGTTTTTTAACACCCTCGCCCACACCCGGGTACATCTCAAACTTATCCGGGTTGTCTAGATAATACACATCTACATTGATGGTTCCATCCCTGTCAATGAATATGGCTTTATGTTTCATCGTCTCCGAACAGCTCTTTCTCAACAAGGTAACAAATAATATGCCCGATCATAATGTGAGATTCCTGGATATATGGGGTGACACTGGATGGCACATCCAACAGGAAATCAATGTTCCCTTTCAATTTCCCGCCGTTTGCACCCGTAAATGCGACCGTTATCGCTCCAAGTTGCTTTGCTTTTTTAATTCCCTCTATCACATTTGGCGAATTGCCGCTTGTGCTGATGCCTATAACAACATCTCCCGGATTTACCAACGCTTCAACCTGCCGTGCAAAAATCCGATCAAAATCGTAGTCGTTTGCAATAGCAGTCAATTCTGACGTATTCGTCGTAAGTGCTATCGATGCAAGCGCTTTTCGATCAAGGTAAAACCTGCTCACTAATTCACAGGCAAGATGCTGAGCGTCTGCCGAACTTCCGCCATTGCCAAACCATACTACCTTTTTTCCTTGCCTGTAAGCATTAACGATTAATCCTGCAACTTGAGCAATTACCTCTACTCTTGTTTTTTGCACTTCTTTTTTCGTTTGAATACTTCTTTCGATATAATCCGAAATAAGATTCTCTTTATTGTTCATATTTATTTTTTTGTATTCCTGAAATATTCATGTAAGGTATCGCTGATAAAATGCAAATCTTCATCATTTAAGTATTGATGCATACCAAAGTGCAGGCCATTTTCCCCAACATATTCTGATTCCGGGAAATCACCATATTTATAATTCAGGAATTTGAATGCGTTGTGCTGGGTTGGTAAACTTCCGAACAATGTTTTGCACTGGATTCCTTTTGACTCCAAATATTTATAAAGACCATCACGATTATATTTTTTATCCTTCAACACCAGTGGAAAGGCATGAGGACTTACTTTTTCATATGTTTCTTCTTTGATGAAATAGCAATAATCCGATAAGTCTTCTGTCATTTCCAGCGTTTTGTATAGATTATTTTTTCGTTTATTGAAATGTTCATCAAAGTACTCGATGCCTTCCAACCCCAGCGCCGCCTCCAGATCATTCATTTTTGAATTATAACCTATACGCTGGAAGTCGAAGTATAAACTGCCAAATGGTCTGCCATGTGATTTTACAGACCTGACAACATTTGCAATTTTATCATCATTGGTAGCAACCATGCCGCCTTCCCCGCAAACTATCTGGTGCGCCGTATAGAAACTGAATGCTCCCATATCGCCAATCGTTCCCGCAAGTTTACCTTTATAAGTGGCGCCATGCGCTTCACAGGCATCTTCAATAATTTTTAAATCATGAGCTTCTGCAATTTTCATAATTAAGTCCATTTCGCATGTTTTTCCCATGGTATGAACAGCCATAATGGCTCTTGTTCTGTCAGTTATCGCTTCCTCGATCTTAGAAGGATCTAAGTTGAGAGTTTCAAGCTCAATATCAACAAATTTAGGGGTCAATCCCGCTGCCAAAATCGAGTTGGCAGTAGCGACAAATGATAATGCGGGTACAATTACTTCATCTCCCCTGTTTGCACCATAATCGTACAAAGCTGCGCAGGAAACAATATCAGCATCCGTGCCTGAGCTTGTGGCAATAGCATGTTTGCATCCAAATTTAGCCGCGAATTTTTGTTCAAATTCTTTTACATTTTCTCCTTCTGAAGCCCAATTTTTATCAAATGCTCTCTTAAAATATTTTTTTGCTATATCTCCTATTACCAGGTCGCCAAAACTTACTCTCCATTTACTCATTTCATTCCTCCTATTAAATTAATTGCTTTCTCATATCTTTCCGGGGTTCCGATATCTATTAGTTCGCTATTGATTGTAAATCCAAAACATTTATCCTCAATTAATTTTGGAAAAAAATCATATTCAAGAGAAAAACGAATCTCATCCGGCATAAAAGAAAAGACATCTTTTTGCATTAGATATATACCGGCATTTATCAAACATTCATCTTTACTGACAACTTTTTCCATAAAGCTCGTTATTCTTTGCGAATCATCTAAAATGACGCTGCCAAAATCCTGGGCTGCTTTTGTTCGAACAAGAGCCATAGAAAGGATTGCTTTTTTATTTACATGAAAATCATAGAATTTATGGAAATCTATCTTACATATAGAATCCCCGTTCATGACCATAAAAGGATTACTTATTATTAATGACCTTGCTTTCTTTAGTGCGCCGCCTGTACCAAGCGGCTCCTTCTCTTCAGAAAAGATAATGTTGTAATCTTTGTCACAATCAAAATGGTTTTTAATCTGCCCCTTTAAATGCCCAATACAAAGGATTATGTTATTAAATCCCTGCTTTGTAAGACTATCTATTAAAATATCCAGGAATGTTTTCTCCCCTATTTTTGCCAATACTTTAGGACGATCTGAAACAACGGGTCTAAGCCGTGTGCCAAGCCCACCGCAGAGAATCACAACATCTATTTTCTTAAGATCAGTCGTCATTTCACCAAACCATTATAAATTATATTCCGGCGCATAATAAATTATCTGGCTGCCTAAATTTTCGAAATTAAATGGAACATATAATAAATTTTTTAATTTCTCTTTTACTTTAGGCTGGAATTCTGGTTCTACAAAAAACAGGATAAAACCTCCCCCCCCTGCCCCTAACAACTTTCCACCCAGTGCACCCGCATTTATAGCATCCTCATAAATCTCATCGATTTTAGTATTTGAAATTTTATCCGTTAAACTCCTTTTAATCATCCAGTTCTCATGCAGGAGCTTTCCAAAATCCGTTAGATCAGAGTCACCACCATTGAGAATATCTATAGCTTCCTCCACCATTTCCCTCATTCTGATTAGCTCGTTTTTCTTGCCAGGTGTTTTATTTATCTGTTCTCCGGCAATCTCAGAAGCAGTCCTGGATAAACCCGTAAAAAATAACATCAGATTATCATGAAGAAGATGGCATTTCCTTGAATTCAGGGTAATTGGTTGAACACGTATCTCCTGGTCCCCTCCAAACTCTATTTTATTGAATCCTCCAAAGGCTGCTGTTGTTTGATCCTGCGACCCTACATTTTCCTTGATTCTATCCTGCTCAATTTGTATGGCTTCTAACGCCAACTGTCTTTTAGTTACCATTTTGCCTTCTAAAGCATAAAGAGCATTTAGCAAGCCTACGGTGAATGCCGAACTTGAGCCAAGGCCTGTTCTTGCAGGTAAGTCGCCGTCATGGTGTATCTCAATCCCGCTATCTATCTTCAAAAAATTCAGCGTTTCCCTGACCGAAGGATGCTGGATGTCAGAAATGGTCTGAGTCTGTTCCATCTTTGAATAAACTATGCGATGTTTATGTTCGAAGAACGGCGGAAGATATCGGCAGGTGATGTAACAGAACTTATTAATCGAAGTAGCAAGCATGGCGCCCCCATGCTCTTTATACCACACGGGATAATCTGTTCCCCCTCCAAAAAAGGATATTCGAAACGGTGTTCTGCTTATAATCATACTCTACCCACTATTCTCAAGCAAACTTCCTGTGAATTTCATGTTTAAGCATCTCTTTGATATGTTCTACAACCTTAGAACCGAACTTTTCCCCTATTATTTCTAAGTAATCGGGATTACTTAAGTATTCCTTAAATGCATTATCCCGAAAACGTAGAACTTCTGCTGCAGACAGATATTTGGTTGGCATAGGCAATGTTTCCTCCCCATACTGTGAATAACCATGCCACTGTTCTGGTAATTTTATTTCTTTTTGAAGAGCTTCGTAATATAGCTGGGAACCAGGATACGCCATGGCAGTGTAAAAGTTGATGTACTCAAGATTTAACTCTTTCGCCATATCCAGAGTCTCCTGCATTGTGTCGAGATTATCATCCGGAAGCCCGAAAATAAAATTTCCCATTATATACACATCTGCTGCCCGGGTTATTTCGATGGCCTTTTTTATCGTGTCCTGGCTAAATCTCTTGGTAACACCCTCACGGACGTTTTTACTTGCTGATTCGATCCCGAAAGCAACCCAGTTGATACCTGCCTGCTTCATTTTTTTCATCAGATTTTCATTAACTGTATCTACTCTTGCATACGCCCATATATTCAATTTATATCCTCGCTGAATAATAAGGTCGCAGATACGCATAACCCGGTCTTCTTTAAGAACAAACAGCTCATCTAGGATCTTGATATTTTGTATATTATAGTTCTTTACGAGGAAATCAATCTCCTCTATTACCTTTTCAGGACTACGAAATCGAATGCCGGGTTTGCCATACAGGGCATGAATATTGCAATAGTTGCATTTGAAAGGACATCCCAGGCTTGTGTAGATTACGGCATAGTGCCCTCTCTCATCGATATGATCAAAACAATGCCAGTTATGGGCTCTGTACTTATCCATGTGCAAAATATCCCAGGCTGCAAAAGGTAGCTCGTCAAGATTTTTGATTGGAGGAGCTGGAGGGTTCGACACGACCCTATTGTCTTTAATATACCATAGACCGTTGATATTGTATTCCCTTGGTTTTTCCTCATCCTTTAATAAATCCAGAAGTTGAAGGATGGTATAAAATCCTTCTCCCTGGCAAACAAAATCCACATCTTCTTCCATTAGGGTACGTTCTGGAAGAGCGGACGGGTGGAGCCCGCCTAAAAGGGTCTTTATTTGCGGCGATATCTTTTTCAATGCTGTTAATGTTTCACCAGCGCTTGTCATCTTGGGAGTGGAAGCCGCAGAAGGATTTGACCCAAGCACAATAATAGCCGCTAGAAGAGGATTGTGTTCAGAAATCTTGCGTGCGGTTTCCTCAGGTGATAGATTTTCCGCTTCTGCATCGATTATTTTAATCGTGTAGCCTTTTTCCCGGATGAATCCTGCGATCAAACCACACCATAGAGGCGGTTCAATTCCCGAAAGCGATGAGCTCAATTTACCATATACTTGCTCTCTAGCCCCTGGATTTATCAATAATAGGTCCAATTCTTGCATCATAGGAGTTTTTTAAACGTTAGCAAATTGATTTCTTTTTATAACCTGATAACCTTTAATCAATTCTGCAATCGATCGCTGTAAAGAATAATTTGGCATAAATCCTGTAGCTTCAATTTTAGCATTGCTTATGACATAATCCCTTTTATCCGGGTCTTCACCAATTTCGGCTTCCACAAAATAAAAATCCGGGAGCTGCTTCTTGATCTCCTCGCACAGTTCCTCCTTGCTGATATTGGCATCGCTCAGCCCGACATTATAAGGTTCATCTTTCATCTGGTCAAAGTTGTCAAGACCATGAATAAATGCTCTGGCTACGTCTCTTACATGTACATAGTTCCTTTTGAAGTGGGGTTCAAATAGAACTAAGAATCTATCATTAACTGCTCTGTAAGTGAAATCATTAACTAAAAGATCCAATCGCATTCGTGGACTGACACCCATCACAGTGGCAAGCCGAAGGGTAATGCAATTACCTGCTTCTAAAAGCAGGTTTTCTATATCTACTTTTAGACGGCCATACAGGGAAACTGGATTCAGGGGGGTTTTTTCCGTACAGTAAATACCCTTTTGTCCTATTCCATACCCGCTGTTCGTTGTAGGAAAAATAATTCTCTGGTCTTTGCGGCGCAGGTCAAGTATCATTTTGACAGCATCAAAGTTCGTAGTTTGAGCCGCGATGGGGTCCTTTGAGCAAACAGGCGCACCGGTCAGGCATGCAAGGGGGAAAATTGCATCAACTTTTTGAAGGCACTTTGAAATCAGCCCCTTATCTCGAGCATCTCCCCGAATAATCGTTAATTTCTCATTATGACAGCAGTCCAATAGCGATGTCTGGTTATACATAAAATTATCTACAACAATTACTTCATATCCTTTACCAAGCAGCGTTGGAACTAATATAGATCCTATATATCCTGCTCCTCCTGTAACCAGTATTTTCATTTCAATTCTCCTTTATCATTTTCTTGATGTTTTTTATAATGCTATCTTCATCCAATTTGTTTAATTTATGTAAATAATCCCTGCTTCCGATGTCAAATACATAAGCGTCTTCAAACCCCATTCTTTTTAATCTGATATTCGTGTTTTTGCTATCCACCACGCATGATACCAGACTATCTAGCCCGCCTTTATTTATAAAACCTTCTTCGAGTGTGATAATGCATTTATATTTCTTTATTGCCTTAAACAGCAAATCTTCATTCACCGGTTTCAGTAAAAAGACATCGATAACCCCAACACTAATAATGTCTTTTGCAAACGTATTTGCTGCATTCAACGCGCTATGTGTCATATAGCCGGTAGAAACAAGGCAAATTTCACTGCCTTTTTTTATTTCGCAAAATCCGTTTTCTAATGTGACATCATCTATATTTTCATAAATCTGTGCCAGCGGTTTCCCGTCAAATCTTATATATTTGGGTTTTTTTACCCTGATTGAATAATCTACAAACTTTTGCGCTAAAACCCAATCGCTTGGGGAAAATACCGTGATATTAGGCAAGGTTCTCATTATAGAAATGTCTTCGAGGCAGTGATGTGTAGGTCCCGATACATCATAACTCAAACCAGCTCCCACTCCTATTAAATTTACATTTATCTCTTTTAGCTGAGCATGTAAAGAGAGATTCACTCTTATCTGCTCATATGCTCTCATTATCAGGAACGGCGCTATTGCATAAGCATATACCGTATATCCTTCAAGTGCCAATCCTGTTGCTACATTAATCAGGTTTTGTTCTGCAATACCTACATTTATAAATCTATCTTTAAATTTTTCTCGTATATTATCAAGCTTAGGCGAGCCAAAATCTGCAGACAAAAAAAAGATATTGTGGTCTTCATGCATACGATGATAGATTTGTTCTATAAATACATCTCTCATTGCTTTCTTTTCTGTTTTCACTGTAATCCCGCGCTTATTTTATCGATTTCATCTGGTTTTAAATTTTTTATGTGACATAATGAGTCGTTTTCAAGAGCTGGAACGCCTTTACCTTTAATGGTATTTGCTATCAGGACTTTTGGCTTGTTACTTTCATCGGCCTTCAAATTTACAAGAGCGATGTGTAACTGGTTTACATCATGGCCGTCAACGATTCTCACATCCCATTTAAACGCTTTGAATTTCTCGCCAAGCGGTTCCAGGTCAAGTATTTTTTCACAATAATCAAGCATGCAGATTTTATTGCTATCGATTATAACTATCAAATTATCCAGTTTGTGTTCTCCGGCGAACATAACTGCTTCCCATATTGAACCTTCATTAAGCTCACCATCGCCGAGCAATACAAATACTTTCGGGTTCTTTTTTTTCCTTTTTAATGCCAGAGAGATGCCGCAAGCAACACCCAGCCCGTGTCCCAGTGAACCGTTTATTGTTTCAAATCCAGGGATAATGGAATCCGGGATACCCCCCAGAAATGTGCCTTCTTTGCAAACTTTACTTAATTCCTGTTTTTCAAAATAACCCAGATCCGCAAGTATCGGATAAAATGATATCGCACCGTGACCCTTGCTGATAATAAACCTGTCTCTAGCATCCCATTTTATATTAGATGAATTGTAATTGAGAATTTCCCCATAATACAGAACAACAAAGATCTCAACACAGGACAGGGAAGATGCCACTCTTGTTTCCTGGGCTATTTTATGGATTTTCAAAGTTTCTTTACGTACCCATAATGCTTTTTCTTTTAAAAATTCGATACGATTTTTAGATCCTTGAGTTAACATATCAGTCCTGACTATTTTTGATCTCTTCGCTTTCAACATTCACTGCCCTCTCATTTTGGCACTTTTTCCCAATCACTCAATTTTTTTAAATCCTCTTTCTTTTTTCAATATATTTGAAATCAACAATAATAGTTCTATCCTTACAGTCTCCTTTAACCATATAATATGCGAATCCAGGAAATCGTATGGTAATTCCAGGTACGACTCGGAGAACTTCTGAGGATGCATCACTCTCAATTTATTGATGATCGAAGGCGTGTCAATATTAAGCGGACAGTGCTCCTTGCAATGTCCGCATGAAACACAAAGAAAAAGAGGATTATTATCAGAAGGTTCTGCATCGTTTAGAAGAGTAGAATAAGCTACACCTTTTCCACCAAGGTGGCTGCCATTTCCGTATTTTTTTCCAAAAACATTGTAGGTCGGGCAGTTGAGCAGACATTCTCCGCAGCCGATGCAGTATAATAGCTCTTTAAAACCTTTATTGATCATCTCAGTTCTATTATTATCTATCAGGATCAAACACACCTCTTCTGGCCCATGGATGCCTTTGAATAATTTTTTCTCGATATCGGCAGTTTTACTGGGTCCACTGATAACGTTAATATACGATGTTATAATCGAACCTGTAGCGAAAAAAGTTTGAAGTTTAGCAGCATTGAAAGCTTCATCAATATCCGGATATATTTTATCAATCCCTGCAAGGATTATATGTTTTTTTGGGCGATGCATTACCTCGAGGATGTTGCCTTCATTATGCAGCAGCATTATTGCGCCTTCCTGGGCAGCAACAGCATTTGCGCCGGTTATCCCGATATTTGCTTTACCTATAAACCCAGATATTTCATCCCTGAAGATTTTAGTCAAAGTTTCAGGGTCAGGTTCCACGAATTCACCCAGATGTTCAAAAAGTATCTCTGCAATGTCATACCTTGTAAGATGCGAGGCAGGTCCTGTAGGATGAGAGGGATTGTCTTTTGCCAGTTGTATTATCCTGTCGCCGATGTCTGTCTCAATTATATTTACGCCCTTAGATTCCAGGAATTTATTCAATCCGATCTCTTTTGAGACATTGGATTTGGATTTGACGATCAATTTCTCGTCCCCGATCTCATCCTGAACGATCGACAAGGCCTCTTCTTTTGTCATGGCGATATGTACTTTAACACCATTGCTTCGCAAATTTTTTACAGCCAGTTCAAGAAGACTTTTGTTTCCTGTGCAGTATTCTTTTGTTTCCCGAAGGCGTTTTTTCCTCTCTTCAATATTTGAGATCCTGCTGATATTATCTTTCTGCCGGTTTTTTACAGTGTTGAATGCGCTGCGTATGGCTCTTATCTTTTCGGCATTGCTTATCTGATCTGATAATTTTTCACTAATTATGTTTGTGAGAGCCACTTTTTAACCTCAAATCCCGTTTCTATCCGATTTTTTGATTCATGTGTTGATTGTATATTTAAGATTTGCGAAAGTTGTTCATCAGGCCATCAATTCAGATTTTATCCAAATCAGCAACATGAAGATTTAATTTAAAAAAATAATATAAGCCGATAAAAGTCAATGGTAAATACTGAGCCATGTGATACATTATCGCAAATGCCCGGGCAGCATCTACATTAATATAAACTATTTGAAGTGCTGCTATGGCTGCGGCATGATAGGTTCCTAAATATCCAGGAGCTGAGGGGACGATAACAGCCAGGGTAACAAAAGCAAGGACTAATATTCCCATCTTCATAATATCCAGAAAGCCTAAATTAAAATTGAATGCATAGATGGATAGGATAGTAAATATGAAATACATAGCCCAGATCAATAAAGATAAGAAGATCGTTTCCCATGGTTTTGGATTTTGCCATAATGATTCTATTCCCCGGCAAAATCCTACAAAGTGATTTGCTAATGTTTCTTTATCATTTGCAATTAGATGTTTTTGTTTTTTGAGATACCAGGTTTGAAATTTAGTATTATATCTAAATAAAACAAATGAAACGATTAAAAAACATATCACAATAAAAAACCCTATGATCCCTATTTTTTGCGTCCATTCAGTGATAGGGAATATTGAGAAAACAGCACTTATGATTAATATAAAAGAAATCATATCCAATATTCGTTCAATTACGATAGAAGAGAATGCACCAGAAAAATTAATGTTTTTTTTCTTTGAAATTGCGTATGCTCGAAGCAATTCCCCCATCTTAAGTGGTAAAATGTTGTTCCCCATGTATCCCACCATAGTAACCTTGTATAAATCGGCTGTACTTACAGTTCCCACTTTACTTATTAAAATCCGCCATCGTATAGCCCGAATCCAGACGCTGGATACCATTAGGGCCATAGCTGCGACAATGATAAAGTAATTGATGTTCTGGATTGACTTTAGGAATTCGCTCCAATTAGTTCCTCTAAAAATTAACCAGATTAATAGGATGCTTATACCTATTCCGATCGCAGATTTTATTTTGCGGTGTTTTTTGATCATTGCCATTAAACTAACATTTAGCGCCAAAAGATTTTTTCACTTATAAACTGATAATAATATGCAGCACCCCATTTAAATATTTGTAACTTTCTTTCGCCCCCGATCCGTGGCGGCTCATCACCAGGAATCTCGATAATTTTAAGCTTTCTTTTGGCAGCACGTACGGACAGCAATGGTTCCCAGCTTATTTTCGTGCGGAACAGTTTCTCGGCAGTCGAATAACTTTCGTCTTTATCGAGGTCTAAGGAATATATCAGGTCTTTTTTATAGGCACGGAAGATTACCATTGCATCAGTGTAGTGCCCACCATGAAGAACATTGATTGTTTTGGTGAAGAGCCAATTTCCAAACCCAGTGATAATATCATCATCATCGCTCTTCGCATCTTCAAGGTAACGGGAGACAATGACCATATCGTACCCCTCTTTCATCTTTTCGACCAGTTTTGGAATTAGTTCAGGTACAGAATTTCCATCAGGGCTGAATGTCAGAACGATATCTCCTTCGATATAGGGCAGAACTTCCATATATCCCTGTCTGATTCCGGGTTTTTTCTGCACATAAACAAAATAACCCTGCTTTTTTGCATATTCGATGGTGCCATCTGTAGATTTGCCATCCAGAATGATAATCTGATCGTACCATTCTTTTTTGATGAGGGGCATGATAACTTTCATGCCATCGATTTCATTTAGAGTTGGGATCAGTAGTGTTACTTTCATAGAAGAGAATCTCCTAATATTGAGGGTTATCAAATTTTGGAATTTATTTTTCTGGACTTTATATAACTTTTAGGAAACATATAATTATGCCTCGCTTTTTTTAGTAATCTATATTATATAATATTAATGTACACGAAATAAGAGAGGTTATGATTACTCTTTCATTCTTCCCAATCCTTTACTATTTTTGTTCGCCAAACAAATCTATTTCTATAATAGATACAAAGGCATCATCTGCTACGCTTGATATGAAATCGAATTTGTAGAATTTGTAATATTGGTTGTTTTCCTTTAAAGCAAATAACTTTGTCTCTCCCTTCTCCCAATATAGTTTGTTAGTCGCCCCCAAGGCACTCCAACCCTTTCCATCTGATGAACCCGATACTATAAAGAAGGATGGAGCTTGATCAATCATATCTGACCTGATCGTGATAGCAAACATCGAAATTTTTGTGGGTTTCTCAAAGTTCCGAACTAACCAACCTAATGTTCCAGCGGGGAGAGGGGAATGCCACAGAGTATTTATATTGTCGTCAAAAGCATATTCTGCTTTGTAATGACCTACTGGAGTATTTGCATCTGTGTAATTACCGCTTGAATAAGCAGGCCCTGAAGGTAATTTATTTGGGAGAGCATACCTGGGAGAGTTTACAACGACAATGTCCTGAAGTTTTGCATCTGGCTCTATTTCAGATTGGTTAATTATTTGTTTGAAAATATCCAGATAACTATCGGATATAAAGCTTCTCGAATACTCTTTTCTCCAGACCTTCTTTAGATCAAATGCTCCTTCCCCCTGTGGAATGGCAAAAAATCTGCTGTTTAAGACAAAGATATTAAAACCTAGATAACCTTCTTTTACCATCTTCAGTGGTCCACTTGAATTCCACAAATCTACCTTCGTTCCAGTCACCTTGTAAACATGATACTCATTATATACTTCTCTTAGAAAGGGGGTGCCATCTTGAGCAGGCCCCCGGTAAAAATCATTTTCCAAATCAGGCGCTCCCAGAAACGAAATGAAAGATCTTGGTATATAAGCCTTTAACGGGTCAAGATACGGATAACGGGCTTTGGTGATATGGATTAGCCCGATATATTCCATAGCAACATTATTATCGCGGACGTATTTATGGGAATGATAAGCGGCTTTTTCAGGAGTGTAATTGTAATCCATATCAAGGAAATAGACATTGCGTTTCCCCTGGTTTTCCTCGATGAGTTTTTCCAACTCTTCTGGTTTTGCAAGCGATCTGGAAGGATGAGGTATCCCTGCGGTTACTGTCCAGAAAGTTATGATATGTCCTCCGGAATAAAGCCGAATATCTTCTGCGTGCAGTGCATTACTGATTACAATGGAACCCTTGGATACATTTGTCTTAAACCAGTCCGCCATCGTTAGAATCCCGTCGTTTGAGGAGCGAACCACCTCGTAACTGCCATAGAGGTTCAGAGCATGGTCGGCGATAACCAGTGCCAGTACCAGTACCAGCGCATAACGAAGAAAGCGAAAACGACCATTCAACTGCTGCACTGCCTGCCATGATTTTTCAACTGTAGCAGCCATGATGATGGAGGCCGGTAGCAGCGCGTAGGCAAGATGTACCTGTTCAGTAAACAGAATTAAAAACGGAAGAAAAGTGAGCAGGAACCACCAGGCAAGAAAAGTATCATAGCATATGGCAAGGAATGCCATGCCCAGGGAAAGCCAGAGAATAAATATTCTTTGATCGTAAAAACCAAAATATCCGAAAGCAGCGATTATTATGAAGATTAGTGGCAGGATAAAATTTTTAACAATTTCTATATTTATCAGAACATATTGTCCATTGCTATGAGGATGATCTTTTATTCGCATCTTCAATAGTAACTTTGAGCCAAGGAATATGGCAGGAGTCAGATAAGCAACCAGTGCAAGTCCAAAAAAAGTAGGCGAAAAAAGGGTAAGAAAATTATCCGATACCCACCACCTAATAGAATCCATTAAATTATTCAAACTCGGGTCTATGACACTAAGTTGCGCTCCAGAAAAACCAATGGCAAAAACGGGCACTAGCGGCAGTTGTGGGTACGCAAAAAGCTTGATGAAGGCAGTTGGGAATAAACCATGCAGAAAAAATACTCCGGCAATACCCATCAGTAAAGTTGGTTGGTGTGTGCGCTGTGCTTCAAGGAATATGATGAGAAGTGATAGAACACTAATATATTCACGGAACCATGGCCCTAAGAGGAGTAATACGCAAAGACCGAATATGTATAAACCTTTCTTGGATGTGGACTCAACAACTTTCCAGTAAAGTAAGAGGCCGAGACATATCATTAATGGGACGATAGCTTGGATACCAGCAAAAACCACCCAAGCACCAGAAATGACTGGCGTAGAAAAGAGAAAAAGAAACACAGCTAAAATGGATGCGGTGTCAGTCCGCAGATAGCGGCGTGTGACAAGAAACATACATACACTTAATGCTCCAAAAATCATTCCTATGGCAGCAATCCATGCAGCAGGGCTAACATATGGGTTGCTAAAAAGCGACGTGCCAATTTTTTGGTCGTGTAAAAAGATTGGCTAAAATTCATATTCTCTCATGAAAGGAGATTACCTCTGATTTGAGCAAAAAGGAGGTAAAATCCTTGCATGAAATTGAAGTTTCACTTCAGGTCA
>Ga0172368_10002590_pt1 | contig 22828 bp, 27 predicted proteins | sample Lak11m_FD_114540 | JGI IMG/M metagenome (GOLD analysis project Ga0172368, IMG submission 114540) | Freshwater microbial communities from Kabuno Bay, South-Kivu, Congo - kab_022012_11m | ecosystem: Environmental > Aquatic > Freshwater > Lake | place: Democratic Republic of the Congo: South-Kivu...
CTTAGGACCGACTAACCCTTGGATGATAAACATTGCCAAGGAAACCTTAGGCTTGCGGTGTGCCGGTCTTTCACCGGCATTGTGGTTACTAATTCCAACATTCTCTCTTCTTAACGCTCCACGGAGCCTCACGACTCCGCTTCTCAGCAGTTAAAAATGCTCCCCTACCACGCCACCGCATCTCGCTGCGCTCGATGGGCTGGAATGACCAATGACCAATTTCCAATGACCAATGAAATCTCAATGACTAAAATTTAGAAATTGAAAATTCAATGAAAATTGTTCCGATGGCAAAGCCATCGAGAATCCTCGATTCGCATAGCGAATCGGGAAGAATTGAAAATTTGATAATTCCGCATCGAATGCAATGAGATGCGGTGACATCCATATCTTCGGTACTAAGTTTTAGCCCCGTTAAATCTTCGGCGCGAAATCTCTAGACTAGTGAGCTGTTACGCACTCTTTAAAGGATGGCTGCTTCTGAGCCAACCTCCTAGCTGTATGAGAAATCCCACCTCCTTTTCCACTTAACTTAGTTTAGGGACCTTAGATGATGATCTAGGCTGTTTCCTTTTTGACCACGGAGCTTAGCCCCCGTAGTCTGACTTCCAAGTTTTGAATTTACGGTATTCGGAGTTTGATTAGACGCAGTAGGCAAAGCCATCTGCATCCATTCAGTGCTCTACCTCCATAAAGAAACACTTGGAGCTAGCCCAAAAGCTATTTCGGGGAGAACCAGCTATTACCAGGCTCGATTAGCTTTTCACTTCTTACCACAGGTCATCGCCGAGTTTTGCACAGCTCTCGCGTTCGGGCCTCCCCTCAATGTTACTTGAGGTTCACCCTGCCCATAGTAAGCTCGCTCTGGCTTCGGGTCTATTACGTGCTACATATTCACCTATTGCTGCCCGCCAAACACATAGTGTTTAGCGATTAGCAAAAAGTGAATGATCGCGCTTTTAACACTCGGTTTCCCTACGTCTCCATCCCAAAGGATTTAGACAAAGCAACACGCAATAACTCGTTGGATCGTTCTGCAAAAAGCACGCCGTCACCCACACGCATCTCACTACGCTCGATGCGGTGGAATGACCAAATCCCAATAACCAATAACCAATCAAATCCCAATGACCAATGACAAAATGTTTTTGACATTTGACATTGGAAATTTGTTATTGATTGGAAATTAGAAATTTGACATTTGACATTCGCATCGAACAAAGTGAGATGCGTGCAAGCTCCGACTCATTGTAAGCATATGGTTTCAGATCTATTTCACTGCCCTCATCGGGCTTCTTTTCACCTTTCCCTCACGGTACTTGTTCACTATCGGTGATGTTGAGTATTTAGCCTTGGCAGACTAGTGCTGCCGGATTCCGACGAGACTTTCGTTTCTCGCCGTACTTAAGAATGATAATAAAGAGTGTGAACTTATTTTCGCTTACGGGGCTATTACCCTCTTTGGCGTCCCTTTTCCACGAGACTTCTGCTAACAAATTCAACTTGTTACTCTCTTCAATAAATTGAACACTATCACCTTGCAACCCCATCCTTCGCTCTTTACCTGTAAAGAGCTACGGAATGGCAGGCCCATTTTTTATAACAGGCTTGCCGCTCCGAAGCTCCTTGCAAAGCAAGGAGCGAAGGACGGTTTAGGCTGTTCCCTTTTCGCTCGCCGCTACTAGGGGAATGAATTAGCAAATTGCTTATAGCAAATAACCGAAGCTATAGGCCATAAACAAAAAGCTAATCTTATTTTATTTTCCTCCGCTTACTGAAATGTTTTACTTCAGCGGGTGTGCTTCCTGATTTGCACCAGGATTTTGTGGGTTTACCACAAAGAGTTTCCTCATTCGGAGACCCCCGGATCAAAGCTCGCTAGACAGCTCCCCGAGGTTTATCGCAGTCACGCCACGTCCTTCATAGCCTCAACATCCCAAGGCATCCACCATACGCCCTTAGTCTTGCTCCGCTCTGTATTAAAAATACAAGCGGACAAATTACTGGTAACCACTAAATTTATATTTTGATTCTCTTTTCTTCTTTCTTCTTCTTTTTCATTCCTCCCGTTTTTCATCACAATGAAAATTACGGAATGAACGGATACCTACGATATTCAATTTTTAATTTTCTATCCGCTTCGGCCAAGACTGTCTTTTCAATCGGATGAAAGAATAAAATCTTTTTATTCTTTCATCCGATTCCCATGAGTCCTATTCGTCCCATGAGTCTTATTCTTTTTTTATCCTATTCTTTCTTTAGAAACAAAAAACCGCTTTTGGAAGCGGCCGTCACAACAACAAAAACGAGACGTTTATTATCCGCTTCTTTTGTCTAAATTTAGTCGGTTTATTTGCATCTATAATCTATATTACTTTTACCTTATCCAGTCTATCAGAAAATAAGTGGATGTCAAGCCCTACTTATATCATTCTTATGTCATTCCCGCGCAGGTGGGAATCCAGACTCCCAAGTGCCCTTAAAAACAAATAAAAAAAATCCGACTTCCCGTTGGAAGCCGGACTAGAAAATCCACCTAGCGATAGCTGTCCTAAAACCCGATCGCCGACATCACTACACATTGAAACCTTGATTTCGAATTGAGTATATCTTTAAATTCCTGCCCGCCTCTGTTTGCAAGGCTTTTTGGCCGCCGCAGGAAAAACACGTGCCAACGGAAATGGTCATTCCCGGCCGAAGATCTTTTTCGTCTTTCTCCCTCCAAGAAATAATAGCCTTCAAATATTCGCCAAGCCTTCCCCCAAGCAAGGACGTCAGGTCATTGCGCCGTCCGCACTGGCAAACCAACACCAGCTTGTCTGGCGCGCCGCAATCGGCGCAAATGAAATCCTTTTTTCCCTGGCCGATAACTCCGCAAAGGACGCAGGCTCCAAACATCTCATCATCAATTTCTTTCATGGCTAAATCCTTTCTTCTCACTATTGGGTTTTATAAGAGCTGTCTCTGATCACCAAAATCAAACTTCAAGATATAATTGAAATCTGATCTTGGCAATCATTTTCTTTTTTAATGAAGACTCGTGCCCAATCCCGTTTCGCCGCGATGCATTTTTTCTTGGAAAATTGAAGATCCGACTTCTGCGTACTCATCAATTTTTTTTAAATAATCTGTCTCTTTAAAATCACCATCACTCGGATCAGGAACATCGCCACCAATCAAAAAGTCAGCTTTCATCGCCTCGTCCTTGTTTGGATTCTTAGTTATATCAAAAGAAATGCCACACTCCTTCTGACGACCTTCTTCGTCTACATATAAAAAAGTGAAAAATCCATCAATGCCATGCAAATCTAATGGTCCGCCAACGGAAGTATAAAATTTTAAACGATTCATATCCTCATCACTTTCTAGTCCCAATTTTTCGGCTAAGGCTAATCTGATTTCTCGTGCAAAATCTTTTTTGGGATTAGTTGGATCACCGGGTTGAAATTTTTTAGTAATTTCCACTGCTTCTCGGAAAGGCAAAGAGTTGGCTTGCTTGGGTTGATAGCCGCGCGCTTTCACTTTCTCTTGAAGCATCGCCAATTCCTCCTGATAAGCTGGGTCATCTTTTTTTATGCCATCAGCCAAATCAAATTCATATTCCGGCCCCGAATAACGCCTACCTATCGAATTTTCAAAATTTCCTTCTTTCATCATATGGTTAAATTTAAGAAGCAAAGTGTCGCAGTTGACTATTTAATGGATGGCCTTAATACAATAACACATAAATTATATCGCTGTCAAGGATAGTTACTCTCTACAAAAGCGCTCCCATTTTAGAATAAGAGCGCCTTTTAATTGAACTACATTACCCTATTTTGCCAGCTTCCTATATTCTAGATAAGAATAGGCTACGAGAATTAGCATCAACAAAATAATTCCGCCCATCAAAATCCAGAAAGTGTAAACTCCGGGTAGAAAACTGGCCAGCAATAATATTCCAGCCAGCACCATAAATAATTGGCCGCCCAGCTTATGAGTCTTATCCCAAACAACTTCCGAGTGCAAAGTCCAAGGAAAGCGGATTCCAATTGTATAGTTCTTTTTTATTCTCGGCATCATCCAACCTATAAACAAGAACAAAATTCCCACTCCCCAAGAAACGAATTGACCAACGTTAATTTCATTCCCTAAAGCTGCATAGATAGTTATAAAATAAATAGCCGCCAAAAATAAAACGAGGGCTACTTTAAACCAAAAATAAGAACCCTGGAATATTTCAATATTGGCCTTGTGCGGATCCATTAGCGGAAGCGCGCTCATTAAAACGTAGATGAATAAAATTAGCCCCGGGAAAAAATAGATTGAAAAAGTTTTGGACATATAGCCATTTACCTGGCCATTAACGTCCCAATGGCTCGGTACCTTATCCGGCAATTGCGGATAAAAATATAATCCAACTGCCAAAGTTATTAGAATCAATAAAATTGGCAAAATCTCTTTTTTTGAGTAGAGTTTCATAAGTTTTTATTAATTATTAAATATTGACTTTTTTATGCTAATTTAATAACATCTAGTAAGTTATTGATAATATTTATAGTGTGTCGGCTTAGCTCAGTTGGTAGAGTCCCGAAAAATTTAATTTTAAATTTTTCGAGGATCCTCGATTTTTAGTTTCGCATAGCAGAACTAAAAATCGGGACGTTCCGTTTTTACTCCGTTAGATTTTTGGGTGCATAACTCAATTGGCCAGCCTCGACTAGATGTCGAATCTAGGCGGGCAGAGCGCGCCACTTAGCACTGGCGAGGCCGAAGGTTCAATCCCTTCTGCACCTATCAAATTTTCTATATTCTCGAACATGGGCGTATGGTCTTAACCAAGACACTCCGGCTCATAACCGGTGAACTGGGGGTTCCAATCCCTCTGCGCCCACCAGCTTTCATAGCCCCTTAACCAAGGGGCTTTTTCTTTTGTTACTGTTATTATACCTCTCAAGCGACTCTTGGCCACTATTTTATACACAAAGTCTGCCTCATGAATAAAAATAAAATCCTTCCCTTGCGGGTCGGATTTTATTTTTTTGGCTTAAAATTTTAAGACCAAGGAGAAATTATTTCTTCGCGCCCAAGATTTTGAACATCTTGGTGCCACAAATCGGGCAAATGCCTGACATGGCTCGACGCTGGACGCCACCTTTGCCGTTCATGGCAACCTCTTTGGCGTCTTTCATTTCTCTCTTAGCCTTGCATTTTACGCAGTAGGCTTCATTCATAGTTTTTTAGCTTATTTGCTAATACTTGCTTAATGGCTCTACTTTAGCACAAATCCCGAATAAACACAACCTGCTAGGCCTAATTATCCCCATTTATAGTTTTCTCGGCTTTTTTACTGCTGGCCAATTGGCCGCAAGCTCCCTTCACGTCCTGGCCAAAACGATAGCGCTGCAGAGCCTGAATTCCCGATTTTTCCAGAACATCTTTGAACTTTTTAATCTGCATTGGCAAAGATGGCTCAAATATGCCCGTTGGATTGTACGCAATCAGGTTAATAAAGAATAAACGATCATCCATAAGATTAACTAGTTGCCTGGCCTGCTCCTCTGAATCATTAATCCCCTTAATCATAATATACTCAAACATCAGCTTGCGATTGGTCTTGGCCACATAATCTTTAGCCGCCTTAATTACCGCCGCCAAAGGATACTTTTTATTTATCGGCATTAATTTTTGACGCAATTCATCATTTGGCGCATGAAGCGATATCGCTAAATTGATTTGCGGCATATCTTCGGCCATTCGCTCGATGCCTTCAATGACACCCACTGTGGAAATTGAAATATGCCGGGCACCAATACCCAGCAAATTATCATCATTTAAAATCTTGATCGCCTCAAGCACATTATCATAGTTTAAAAACGGCTCTCCCATACCCATGAAGACAACGTTGTTTACCCTCTCTGACTTTTTCTTCAGATAACGCGCCCAGAAAAGAACTTGATTAACAATTTCTCCGGCCGTTAAATTTCTGATAAATCCCATTTGGCCAGTTGCGCAAAAAACACAACCCAGCGGACAGCCAACTTGCGAGGAGACGCAAATCGTATTACGAAATCCAGCGCCTCCTGACTGACGCGGCTGGCTCCAAGTGAAGGTCGGCGTCTCCGCACCAGCGGAGACAGGGATGGAGTGGGTGGCCGAAAACGAGGAGCCAGCCGCGTCATATCCGTGCCTCATCAAAACCGCCTCCAACTCCTCGCCATCAACCAAACGAATTAATGCTTTGCTGGTCTTGCCATCGGCCGAATTTGATAACTCCGCTTCGATAGAAAGCGGCACTTCTTTTTTTAATTGTTCGCGTAAAGTCAGCGGCAAAGTGGTCGCCTCATCCCAATTTTCTATTAGATCGCGAAAAATCGCCTGTTTAACTTGTTTCAGGCGAAAAGGTTTTTCCGATCGCAATATTTCTTCCAGTTTATTTAAGTTCATTGATCTCAAAAATTTTACTTTTTTCTCGCGCCCCCTTAATCAAGCGAATTTTAAAAGCCGGGATTTTAAAATATTCTCCCAATAATCTAATGATAGCTTGATTGGCTCGGCCACGGATTGGCGGCTCACGCGTCTCCACGGTAAAATGCGCCTCTTTGGTTTTTTCCACCCGATCCTCATACCCATCGGGCTTAGCTTTAACATGGATTATCATAAAATTAAAACCCCAGATTGCAAACCGCGCATATAAAAGATCAAAGGCGAGAAATTGTTTATCCGAAACGCTCAGTTTTATGAGCGGGCACGGTTTTCCGCGATAGCGGAAAGAGCGAGTAAAACTGGCGAATAAAATTTCCTGGCTGGGGAAATTTTATGATTTCGGGAAACAATTACGAGCCTTCGTTTATTGTCGCGCGAGATTTTTTAATCTCTTCTGTATCGCCTCGCCTTTTAATTCTCTCAACGCATCATTTGCTATCCATCGCGCGGTCTTGTTTTCCATTTTACGAATTTCTTCCGCGCACGCAATAGCTTTCTTGTTTAGCGCCAAATTTCTTTTACCGATCTGCCGCAAAGCCCAATTGACTGCCTTGCGCACGTAATTGCGCTCGTCAGTCGCGTAACGCTTGATAAGCGGCAGGTATTTTACAAATACGGAATCAAGGGCCTTTTTATCATGAAACACCAAGGAAGCGATTAAGGCAAAGGCGGTTCGCCGAACATACTCTTTATTAGACTTAGCGTATTGCCAAACTTTTTTGTGAGCAAACTTCGTTCCCGAGAATAACCGCATGCAATTTGAGTCACAAACTGCCCAAGAATCAAAATCGCCGACCCAAGCGTCCATCTGTTTGGCTGTCACCCACTCCGGCCGATCGATCATGCCCGCTAAAATTCTAGCTTCATAAACTTCGTTCCGCCACAGTTCTTGTGCCAATTCATGATTTTTACCAGCTTGTTTGGCAATCGCCATGAGGTCCGGTGCGCAAACGCCGAATGCCTTTTTTGCCGTAATGCCAAATCGCGCCATGCCCTCGATGTTTTTGACGCTACCTAGGGTTTTTAATTTTTTTAAAATTTCTCGACTCGTCATCTTTTTAGCAAACAGCGATGCCCGGTGGCAATTCCTTATCGGGCATAAGCAAAACTGGACTGTCGTGATCAGCCGCCAACAACATTCCCTGGCTTTCGATTCCCATAATTTGCCTGGGCTCTAAATTAGCGATAATAATAATTTCTTTGCCAATTAAATCTTCCGGCGCATAGCTTTTGGCAATACCAGAAACTAATTGGCGCTGCTCATTGCCCAGATCAATCTGCAATTTTAAAAGCTTCTCCGATCCTTCAATTTTTTCTACGGTTAAAACCTTGGCCACCCGCAAATCTAGTTTTTTAAAATCATCGTAAGTTATCATATGTCTTCGGTGCTTAAAAAATCTGTTAAGGCCTCAACGATGGATCTTGGCGCCAACTTTGGATAGCCACCTTTTTTTCTGATCGCCGCCATATTGCGCCCAGCCTCTTCAACGCCAATTTCAATAATTTCTTTGGCTCGAAAAAATTCTAACCAATCATAGCTCATTACCGGCGGCCGCATAATCACATCTGCTTGTTTTAAAACTTGCTGCGCCACTTCGTATTCAATAAGTGTAAAAGCATTATCAATGAAAGAAGCCATGTTTTGCGCGCTAGCTAATTCGCCATCAATCTTAATCCAACGACTGGAAATATCAACCGCAATAACAAAATCGGCTCCCATTGCTCGAACAACGTCAGCTGGAACTGGGTTGCAAACACCGCCATCCATTAAAAGCTGATCCTCTATTTTAATCGGCTGAAAGGCAATCGGCAAAGCAATGCTCGCCCGAATTGCATCAACCAAAGAACCTTTTGATAAAATAACCTCTTTACCATTTTCCACATTAGTCGCCATCGCTCGAAAAGGCAAGGAACATTGTTCTATTTTTTTATCATCCAAAAGCCCAGTTAATAATTTAGCAAACACTTCACCCTTGAAAAGTTTACTGCTCTCAACTCCCTTGGTTTCCTCGCTGGGAATCATGTCTTCTTTTTTTATCTTCAAAAAAATATTCTCCAAAAAAACTATATTGCGAGTCGCCGCATACCAACCGCCAACCAGAGCACCCATGCTGGTCCCAGCCACAAAATCAATCGGGATGCCCGCTTTTTCTAAAGTTTTAATGACACCGATATGAACCAGCCCCTTCGCGCCGCCGCCACCCAGCGCTAAACCAACCTTTTTCCGCGGATGATGATTTTTTTGAACTTCGTTCATACCAGGTAGTAGAAATTCGACAATGAATTTATTTAATTATTTTGATTAAATAAATTACATTAACTTTCTAAGTTTAACCAAGTGAGTGTGATTCGCCAGAAATGCACAACCAGTCGAATTTTCACTACCTGGCATAATTTTTTAAATTATTTTTTTACGAAACAATTACGGCAAAGAGGCTGATAAACATAGCTGCCGTCTTCCGGCACTACTGCCTCTAGCCCATCGAGTAACGGTTTATTATTTTTTAATATCTGAGTGTAAACCGCTTCGGGAGTTTTGCAACGCTCGCAAACAGCTCGCTTATATTTTACTTCGCGAGGCCCAAGTTCCAGCAGGCGACGCACGATGCCAAACATTTTTCCCCGATAATCATTGTCCAATCCCGAAACAACGACTTCGATTCCCTGTTTTAAAAATTTTTCCACCGTCGCCGCGCCTTGTTCGTCAAACATATGAACTTCATCAATGCCAATGATTTTTAATCCATCCTCTTTAATTTCGCTTAGACTATCCACCTTCCTAGCTTCAAGCTCCAAACCACCATTCCGGGAAAAAACATTTTTATCGCGCACGTTTCTGGAAGAATTAAAAAGCGCGAAGGGAATTTGCGCATATTTAAGATGCGCAAAGCGGCTTATCAATTCAAAAGATTTGCCGCTTTTCATCGGCCCTAAAATTAAAGTTAGGTTCATAAAAATGACGACTCCTTTAGTCTTTAAAAAACTGCTTGGCTTCTTTTTCCATATGCTCCAAACGCGTATAATAATCCGGAAATTCTTTTAGGTGCGCCAAGGCGATTTTACCGGTCATTAATGAATCATCGTCCGTAACATTTGTTTGTGCGTCTCGCGTGCCATGTTCCAGTTCGACGTCCAAGCCTAGACAAAATTGCTTAACGTCAAATCTTGACCAATTCAGGCCCAGCTTTTCACCAATCGCTTTAGCTTCTTCTGTAGTAAACTTTTCTTTTGCCATGTTTTTATTGTTATTAGTTTATTGTTAAATTTTAACAAATTATCGGTCGAAAGACCACTCGGAGGTGAAAATTACACCAAAAACGATCAGCCATTGCCATAAAAAATCCCCACCGGTTAGCGGTAGGGATTGTAAGAACGGTTTACAAAAGATTGGCCGCCAATTCGGCTAGGGACGAACGCTCGCTTTTTTGCAACGTGATGTGGCCGAAAACATTTTGGCCGCGCATTCGCTGGACTACATGAGCCAAGCCATTGCTGGTCGCATCAAGATACGGGCTGTCAATCTGTGCCAAATCGCCCGTCAAAACAATTTTGGAATTTACCCCGATGCGGGTAATAATAGTCTTAACCTCGTGAGGCGTCAAATTTTGCGCTTCATCGACGATTACGTACTGGCGATGCAGGCTCCGACCGCGAATATAGATAGTCGGAACAATCTCGATAATTTTTGCCCTCAAAAGCTCTTCCATCCGATCAAGATTGCCTTTTTTCTTTTCCAACATATCTCCGCCGCCGTTCTCTGAGCGTTCCGAGTACTTACCGTTAACAATCAAAGAAAGATTGTCGGTGATTGGCAGCGTCCAGGGGTCAAATTTTTCCGCCAGGTCGCCCGGCAAAAAACCCAGTCCCTTGCCCATCACGATGTTGGGCCGATAGACCTTCAGACGGTCCCGCTGACCCTCGTCAAGCATGGCAACGCCAGCCAATAAACTGATCAACGTTTTTCCACTTCCGGCCTTACCGATAATGGTAGTCAAGAGGATTTCCGGATCGCAAAGTAAAGCATAAGCCATGGCCTGTTCATCATTGATCGGTTTGACAACCATTTCCCGCTGACTACCCCCGACCGTCGCACTCTTTGGCTTTTCGATAAAATGGAAGTGGCGACTGCACCCGCTCGTTTTATAAATAGCCAGAACGTATTTTTCAGTTTCTTCGTTCAGAATTTTGCAGCATTGATTGGGGAAAAGTATCTTTCCCTTCAGCCGATCACCCAGAAAACTGGCGTCTACTTTTTTCTCCCGGGCCAGGCGGCTAAAAAGTTCTCCGCACAGAGAATCAGGAAGTTTCAAGGATACAAAACCGGAATAAATTTCGTCCACCTGTTCGGCCGCCTTGTCGTTTAGATAATCCTGCTCCTTAATGCCGATCACGCTGGCTTTCAGCCGCAAATTAATATCCTTGCTGACGACGTAGACTTCTTTTTTGTTACGATCTTTTCTATTTTGCCATTTTTTCGCCGTGGCCAAGATAATATTGTCGTTCTTTTTTTCCACCCCTTGGGGAAAGATTTGCTTGAACCTGGGTGTGTAATCGCCAATCAGCAGGCCGCCACCCTTTGTGGGAACCCCGTCCTTCAACGATCCCTGCTTTTTGTATTTATCGATCAGGCGGGAGGACCGGCGAGAATTCTCGCCCACGCTGTTTGGCGCTTTCTTAAGCCCATCTATCTCTTCGATAACACAAAAAGGCAAAACGACAATATTGTCCTGAAATTTTTCCAGACAATAAGGATCATGGATCATGACGCTGGTGTCCAAAACAAAAACTTTCTGACGACTTGGCAAGGCTTCTTTGCTATCCATGATAATCCTCCTTTTTAAGTTAAGACTTCCATAAAAATCTTTTGCTTTTTTTCAATTTTAAAAGGACCTGCTCAGTCCCTCCTGTTTATACTTTACCATGCTTATTAATTGTTGCAAGCCAGATAAGACGCTACCACGGCCGCCGTTTCTGCCCGCAAAATTAATTTTCCTAAATTCACGATTTTAATTTCCCGCTGACGCACCAGATCCATTTCAAAACTGCTCCAACCGCCTTCCGGGCCGATAAAAATACCGATTATTTTTTGCCGACCAACTGCCGCCTCGAATTTTTTACCGGCCGCATCAAATAAAAAATTTTCATCATTTTTTTTAGCATGTTTAATTGCTTGGCTAAAATCCATCGGCTCATGCAAAATCGGCAAGACTCCCCGACCGGATTGTTCAGCTGCCTCTTTAATTATTTTAGCTAGCCGATCTTTTTTAAAACCGATTTTTACTGTGTGCTCGCAAACCAGTGGCACAATTTCTGCCACCCCAACCTCCGTCGCCTTTTGTACCACTAATTCAAAATTCTCCCGCTTTAAGATGGAACAATATAAAATTACTTTTCTGGCCGATTCATTAGTGTTGCTTTCTTTTTGCAGCAGTTTCACTCGAAAAAAATTCCCGCCAAATTCAATAATTTCAGCCAAGGCTTCGTTGGTCTTGCCATCCGCTAGCAGGATTTGGCTGCCGGATTTAAGCCGAAGGACATTTTTAACCTGGTTTAAAATATCCTTATCAAAAACCGATAAGTCTTGGCCTTCCAGATCAAAATCGCTGATGAATCGATTGAGCCTCATATACTTAAAATTTACCAAGATTACCTTTTCCTGTCCACCTGAAAACCCCGAGCGCTTGCTCGGGGTTTTACCGTTCAATTATCTTGCTTAATATATCTCGTACGAAAGACTAACATTAATATTAATCTCGTTTTGTCCGGTTTGCACTTCTGGAGTGGAGGCGCTACCGCCACCCTTGCCCAAAGCGTCATTGGCATAATACATTGGCACCGGCCGGCCGGAAGAGTTCTCACTAAAACTGACCACTTTGCCCAAAGAGACGCCCAGCACTTTGGCCAAATCTTGCGCTTTTGTTTTGGCGCTATCAATTGCTTTTTGACGCGCCTCGGTGTTTAATTTTTCCGGATCATCAAAAGTGAAAGACAACGACCCAACTTGATTTGCCCCAGCCACTGCCGCCTGACTCAAAATATCACCAACTTTTTCTAGGTCTCTAATTTTAACTTCTAATGTTTGATCGATTTGATAACCAATAATTTCGCTCTTGCCATTGGAATATTGATAGCTTGGAGACGCGCTATAGTTAACCGTTTTTAAATCCTCCTCTTTGATGCCCAAATCTTTCATAGCCTTTATAACCTTATTCATCTTGTCGGTGTTATCCTTTTGCGCTATGGCCACGGTTTTAGCTGTAGAGACAACTGATAAACTTACCTGGCCAATATCTGGCTTAGCTGAAATTTTGCCTTCACCTGAAACCGAAATGGTGTTTTTATATTGCGCTGCCTGACCCGCATAACGCCCCTCGATTAGTTTAGTATACGTTGCCGCCGCTAAAAAAATTACTAGCATCGCTGCGACACTGACGATTGCGATTGACAAATAACTGACCGGCGGAATAATTTTTAAGTTAAGATTTTTTTCTTCAATCATATAGTTTATTTGATTAATAATTAAACATCATTTATTTAATTTTAACCCGATTAACTTTAATTGCAGCTACCCGCTGAGCCAGTTGTGGTTGCTCCCTCACCAAAGCCTGGAGCAGGCGCCGCTGAAGCCAAGACCGTTTTGCAAGCCGTTGGTTCATTAGTAAAAGCACTACAAATAGCTTTTTTAAAGCTTTCTGGGTCTCGAGCAACTTTATTAACCGTTACCCCATTAACCACAAGTGTTGGTGAACCCTGAACGCCGTACTTTTGATTATCAGCATCGAAGATTGCAAAAGGTGGGTAGCTTTGATTTCCCCAAGAATTTTTATCGGCAAAAGATTGTTTAATTTTAAATTGCGCATCCGTTGCCTGTTCGCAACTAGCTAATTTAGCTGCGTCAATTTTTTCTGACGCTAAACAACTTTGAGCATCGCCGGCTTTAAGAAAACAGGTTAAATAATTATTAAACTTTTGCGGCTCTTGTTTTTCAATACAATATTGTCTTAAGTTCTCTGCCATTTCCTTTTCCCCGTGCATCAAATAATTAACGAATTTTAATTTAAAATCTATTTTATCACTCAAGAGACTGACTACCGGCAAAATACCTTTTTCTGCTTGCGTTCCATACGGGCAATAACTCATCACAAACAGCTCGACGCTTGGCTTGTCTGTTTTTGGAGTCGCTTGATTTTGTTGAGCTGGAGTTGTTTGGGCCGCACCACTTTCTTTTTGAGCGGCTTCGATATCTATAGCTGTGGTAAAAAATTTCTTACCATCACGCGTCATAAAAGAAGTATAGTCTTGGCCGCTAACATTCAAGCTAATTTTGAAAAGACCGCTTTCCTCAATCACCTGACCAATCGTCGCTGTGGCGCCACCTTGCATTAAATTTTTATTAATAAATTCACCGGCTTTAACCTTGGCCTGCTCTAGTGTTAAAGATGGAGTTATTTTTTGGCCATAAAAATAATAAGCTCCGGCGCCAATTACCACAATCGCCAGCGCCGCCCAAGGCCAAACTTTTTCAACAAAATTCTTTTTAACATCTATTTGATTTTTTTCTTCGGTCATTTTATTTATGCTAATAATTACTACCCCATTTTAGTACAAAAGATTTGTTCTGTCTAACTCCTGTACCATAATTGACAAAAAACCTATCTTAAGTTATAGTCTTAAAGCTTTTTAAAATACTTTATAAAGGAGAAACGAAGGATGTCACCAGAAGCATTTTTAGAAGAGATCGAAGCGCTCCGAATCAATCAAAGAATAACGGAGGATGGCTTCTGCTATCTCTACGACAAAGCCGTTGCTCCCTGTCAATTTACTGATTGTCCGGGATGCGATAAGAGTAAAAGTTCTTTTAACCGAATACTGGGAAAATGACGATAATTCGTCTTGCCAGTCCCCGCGCCCAAAAGGTGCGGGGCTTTTTCATTAAAAAAATCCGCCAAAAGCGGATTTTTTTAATGAATTATCGATTGCTTCTTTTGCGTTCCAGCTCGGTCAGAAGTTGTTTACGCAAACGAATACTTTTTGGCGTCACTTCGAGATATTCATCCGCATTCATGATTTCCAATCCCCGCTCTAGCGTTAAGTCTAGCGGCGGAATTAAAACGATCGCCTCATCGGTGCCCTTGGAGCGCATATTCGTTAATTGTTTTCCTTTAGTTGGATTAACATTCAAGTCATTACCCTTGGCCACATTACCGATAACCATGCCTTCGTAAACTTCTGTCGCCGCGTTAATATACAAAACGCCTCGCTCTTGTAAGTTAGCCAAAGAGAATCCCAGCGCTTTACCAGATGCCATCGAAACCATCGAACCAACCTGGTGCTTTTCAATTTCGCCGGCATAGGGTTTAAAACCGATAACCCGACTGCATAAAATTCCTTGCCCGCGCGTATCAATAACGAACTCACTGCGATAGCCCAAAAAACCACGCGTGGGAATTTCCATAATTAATCGCATGTGATTTTGCTCCGGTTTCATTTCCAGCGTCGTCGCCCGCCGCTTGGCTAATTTTTCAATGATCGTGCCGACCATATCGCTGGGCACATCAATCGTTAGTTCCTCAAATGGCTCTAATTTTTGACCACTCTCTTCTTTTATAATCACCTGGGGCTGAGAGACTTGCAGCTCATAGCCCTCGCGCCTCATGTTCTCAAGCAGAATGGCTACGTGCAATTCGCCCCGGCCATAAACCTTAAAAAATTCCGCTGAAGAAAAATCGATCCTTAAACCGACGTTAACTTCCAGTTCTTTTTCTAGCCTCTCCCGAATTTGGCGAGTAGTGACGAATTTTCCGTCACGGCCGGCAAACGGCGAACTGTTAACTAAAAAGTTGAGAGAAATGGTCGGCTCGTCAATGTTGATCGCCGGTAAAGGAGTTTGATTCTCTTCTTGGCAAATAGTCTCGCCAATATAAATATCGGGCAATCCAGCTACCATAACAATATCACCGGCTGCCGCTTCGGTTGCCTCGGTTCTTTGCAGTCCCTGAAAAGTAAAAATCTTGGTTAATTTCCCCGAGCGAGTTTCGCCCGATGGTTTTCTGACAAAAACGTTGCCGGTTGATTTCATCGCCCCTTCATAAATTCGGCCAATAGCCAGGCGACCCAAGAAGTTATCATAGGCTAAATTGAAGGGCTGAAATCGAAATGGTTGAGCCATCAGTTCGGGCGAAGAGGCGACTTTCACTTCCCGCAAAATTGTATCCAGCAGGGGAGTCAAATCAGTTGATTCATCCTCCATTTTCATTTTAGCAATCCCCTGTTTAGCAATCGCAAAAACGGTTGTAAAATTTAGCTGTTCATCATTAGCACCCAAATCCATAAAAAGCTCTAAGACTTTCTCGTGTGCCCAATCTGGTCGGGCCGCTGGTTTATCAATTTTATTAATAACGACAATTGGTTTAATCCCCAATTCCAAAGATTTTTTTAAAACAAATTTAGTTTGCGGCATTGGCCCTTCTTGCGCATCCACAACCAATAAAACCGAATCGATCGAGCGCAACACCCGCTCAACTTCGGAACCAAAATCAGCGTGACCTGGCGTATCCACGATATTAATTTTCGTATCTTTAAAAAAGATCGACGTGTTTTTTGAATAAATTGTAATGCCACGTTCTTGCTCTAGATCATTTGAATCCATGCTGGCGCCTTCTTCCATGACACCAGTTTGACGCATTAGGGCGTCAGTTAGTTTTGTCTTACCATGATCGACATGAGCAATAATCGCTATATTTCTAATTTCCATAATTTTTGAAAAAAATTATGTCCCGAGCGTAGTCGAGGGACAACTTGTTATAACGTCTTATTTTTAATTTTATGCCCTGCCGCCCCGCCATTGCGAAGCGAGCCTCACTTTATTGGGTGAGAGCCGTCGAAGAGCAACTTTATTGTAACAAACCAAAAACTGCCCGAAAGCAGTAAAATATCCTCGAATATTTATGTCGCTTATTCTTGATTAAGAATACCACGAAATTTTAAAAATAGCAACTGGCTATTTGATCACGCAGAGCAATTTTAATTCTCCAAGGTCGCTATTCGTTAATTTTTCATTTGTGCTCATATTTAATTTATACATAATTGCCCCCGGGTCATCAACATGATCAAGTCCCAGAGCATGCCCAAGTTCGTGAGCCAAAACGCGGACCAATTTATCGCGACTACTAAATTCATAGATATTAATCATTTGTTGACCGTTTATATTTTGATAATCACCTTCCGTAAATTCTTCCCCGCGCGACGCGCCGACTTCATTATATTTTTCTACGTTTAGGTTAAGTGAGTCCACCAAGCGATTCAACACAACCGAGAGCGAATTAATTTCATCAATATAGCCATTGAGCTTAGCCTCAATTTTTTGAATTTCAGTTAATTCCGTCTGAAGCGCCACCCCTTCTTGAGAAAGACGATCATATTCTGCTTGAGAACTGCTCTTTTTTCGATTCCAAGATTGGACTTCCCTGTCATAAATATTTTTTCTTTGCGTAAACACGGCTAAACGAATGCCGTAACTAGCCTTCACTTGTTCGTATTCTATTTTAAGTGCTTCGTATTTTCCTTTTAGCTCATTATATGAAGCCTTATTATCTTTCACCACAATGCCCAAACTATCTAACTTATCTGTTGCCTGCTGACGATAATCATAAAGAAGATTTATTTTTAATTTCCCGTCAACAGCATAAGCAAAAAGATTTTTACTAATTGAATCCTCCCAAATTGCTTCGGCCTCGCGAGTGGCGTCCAAAAAATCTTGACGAGTCAAACCAAACTTATCATCAAACAAATTAAGCGAATAGGTAATCGGCTGCTCGCACGGAGCATAGAGAGAAGAATATTTTACCAGATTATCGATTTGTCTACGAAACACAAAACCGACGATAATCATTAATATAAATATAATAATGTTAATTATTATTGTTTTCATAACGAATCATTATTCTGCTAAGCTTGAATCTTTAGTTTTTCTTCTCGACCTTAAAACATATTTTATAAAAAGATAAGCACAGATAACTCCAGCTAACAAGAAAATCCAAAAATAGGCTGAGTACTTAAGCCAAACTTCCCAGTTGGCTCCAAAGAGATAGCCCAGCAACGCAAAAAAACAAACTTCCATAAATTCACCCAGCACTTCAAACGTTAAATAGCGCCAGTAATTTAGTTTCGTTAAGCCACAAATAACATTAACCGTTGGCGCCACACCCGTCATAAAACGACTAAAATAAATCGTTAAAATTGGATGAGCAGAAAGTTCTTCATTAATTTCCTGATATTTTTCGGAATTAACTAATTTTTTCATTCCTAGCCACAATAGAGCCCTCACCCCGTAGCGTCGAGCGAGCCAATAACCAGCATTATCTCCCGCAATATTACCCAAGATTCCGATAATAATAATGAAGGGTGCGCTCAAATAGCCCTGCGCAGAGAAAGCCACCGAAGCGACCAGCATCGTTCCCGAAGGCAACGGTAGAGCAAGAGCACCTAAAAAAGTCACGGCAAAAATCGCCAAGTATTTATAAAGTAGAACGTAAGAAATAATAATCGAAACAATGTCAGGCATAAAATTTATTGGACGTTTAAACTTTCAATATCGTTTTGATATTGATTAGCGATCGCCACCACATTATCTCCATAAAATCGATATTTTAAATTTGTTGAACCAGAGAAATAACGCATTGCCGCCGCCCATTCGCCGCTCACCGTGCCTGCCCCGCCGGCTTTTAATTTGATTGCCGCCGCCAGAAAGGCATCTCGAATATCCCAAGGATTCGCCGGTCGGCCAGTGATAGCGGTTATTCTATCCCGATAGCCCATCCAGGTTGAAGGAATAAACTGGGCCGGCCCCATGGCACCACCCCAACCGACCTGCCTTCCCCGACTATCATGCATTGGACAAGAAACTGGCGTTACGTCGGGATTAAGTCCCAGCTCGGTCGCAATTTGGACAAAAGGTTCTTGATCACGGCCTGGCTTCATAATCACTCGCCAGCTTTTTGAGGGCGGATCATTAGGACGATTACAAGTGCCCACATTTTTACCAAGATTCGATTCTTGGGTTAAGATCGCCAACAGAAACGCTGCCCTCACTCCAGTTTGACCCGAGGCCCACTGTGCGATTGAAACCGCTTCGCCAAAAGTAACTTGCGTTGGAATATCGAGCAATTGATAAAGGCGGCCCTTAATTTCAGCGGCTCTTTTTTGCGCGCCGCTCAAAATTGATTGATAGTTAGCTTCTTTTCCCTTAGTCTGCTGAAGTAAAGTATTTTGCTCATTCACTGATCCGGATAATTGTTGCTGTGCCAAAGTTTTAATAGCCAAAAGGCCCTGGGCATCCTCTTGCTGCTGAGCCAATGTTTCTGCTTGCTGATTAAGCTGGTTTTTCACTTCCGCTACTTGCTTAAATAAGTCATTAAGCCCATTGGACATCTGAAAATATCTTTCCATTTCGTCAAAAATATCGGATAAATTATCATTCGTCAAAATAGCATACAGTACCGGGTAATTATCATATTCGTTTATCTCGCGAATAAATTGAGCCATCTGCTGGCGAAGCCGTTGAATCTTGGCCGTATTTTCATCAATAGCTAGCTCTGTCGCATTTAACTGACTACCTAATTTTTTAATTTGTAAATTAGTCGCTTTAATTTGTAAATTAATAGCTGTCTGTTGGTTTTGCAGCTGCTTTATTTTATTTTGCAGGGTATTTTTTTCACCCTTAATACCATTCAATTCTTGTTGATATTGTGCAATCTGGCTTTCAATATCCTGCAATTGCTGCTCAAGTTGTGTTTTCTCGTCCTGCGCTTGTTGCAAAGAGGGGTCATCAACCGCAAAAACCGACTCGCTTTGCCAGGGCAAAACGGGCAAAAATAATGCCAGTAACACTAAAACTATAAAGAATTTACTCTTTAGCGCCATACATCTATTATATCACTTTAGACAGAAACTACAGAAGGAATAATCCTAATGCTATTGGGCCAAAAAAAATACGATCAAATTGACCGTATTTTTTGCTTACCAACTAGTAAGGATCAATAAAAACTAATAATTCACAAAATAATTAATCTTGGCCTTCGATTTCAAACCGGTAATCAAAGTATCTGCTTCTTGACCAACTTTTTGATTTTTAATTTCATTTTTTATTTGCTCGGTCGTTGTCGCTTCTTGCCCAGCCGGCATTGTAATTTTATTGTCGGCGATGTATTGCGCGACTTCCGCATCTGTTACATTTGTTTTATCCGCCACTAATTTTTCCATTTCCAACTGAAGAGTAATTTGCGTTTTTAAATCATTCATACTCATGCCCTGTCCAGCTAGTGCTTCGGCAAGCGTGCCGCCTTGTGACGCAATTTGATCTTCAATTCTTTTTATTTCGGCATTAATTTCTTCTGCACTAACAACAATTTTCTTTGCTTTAGCTTCGTTTTTAACTAATTTTTCCGTAATAAGAGAATCTAATAAATTTTTGCCTGACGATTTTTCCAGTTTTTGAATAACGGCTAGGCGGCTTATCGGACTGCCGTCAACAATTGCTGCAACAAACAAGCCCTTAGTCATATAAACTATTCCAACAAACACAACGACAGCGACAACAATAATCGCCGTCTTTTTATTAATTTTTATTTTTATCGCTTGTTTTTCAGCTGGTTGCTGAGTCTCTGATTCTTTTGATGCGCCTTTTTTTATCATTTCGTCTTCCATAAAATTAAACTCTATTTAAAAATTATTATGGGGGAGGAGGGATTCCTCTCGCTCCGACTCGAGCCGGGGCGCTACGACAGCTCTTGCACCCTTCGAATCCCCCACGCGAGCCAAGCAGTTGGCTCGCTCTCCCCAACTGCCTCGCTCCGCTCGTTGTTGAACAGTCGGGTTAAGTACCCACAAATAACAGTCTTTCAAGGTCATTATAGGGCTTTTTCGATTCTCTGAACAGGGGGCGACTTGAGGCACTCGGGTCGGGGTCCAGATTTTCAAAATGCGACAAATGCGACAGTCGAAAGGGCTTTCTATAGAATCCATAAGTCTCCCGGGGATTGACAGAGTTTTTGGCTAAACTATAATGTCAGTAATTGCACGGATCAGTTCGTGCAAAGCACCGCGTACAAATCGAATACAAATTTTTTGAAACTAGATGCTGGGACTTCTCTCCCTGGCATCTCCGTAACGACGTCTATCGAGAGTCTCTTTGTAAAAAAGAGAAAATAGACTGAGTAATCTCGAAAAATCATTGCCTTTATGGAAAGGTACTTTTTTTGATATTACTCGGTCGATAAAATCAAAAAGCACCAACCCCCTATAAGGGCTGGTGCTTTTTTAGTTATTAAAAATTAAACCTAAAATTATGACCAATCAAAGAATAGATATCGTTGAAGTTCCGATCAACGAACTTCACTCGTCAGAATATAATCCGCGGAAACACAGCAAAGAGCAAACAGATCAGCTAAAAGAATCTGTCGAACGTTTTGGACTGGTCGATCCCATTATTGTTAACTCGGCACCCAAAAGAAAAAATATCGTGATCGGTGGTCACTTCCGCCTGGAAGTCGCCAAAGAATTAAAATTCGAGACCGTCCCCGTCGTTTATACGAATATAGAGGATATCAACAAAGAAAAAGAGCTAAATATCCGCCTCAACAAGAACACCGGAGAATTTGATCTTGAGCTTCTGGCGGAATTTGACGAAGCCTTTCTGGCTGAAATCGGTTTTGACAGCGAGGAGCTAGATGATATTTTTCCCACGGAAGAGAACACCGAGTTATTTGACCTGCAAAAAGAACTGAAAAAATTAAATATCCAGGAAATCTCCGTGCAAAAAGGCGACATCTATGAGCTTAACGGTTCCCGGCTTCTTTGTGGCGATTCAACCATAGAAGCGGATATGATTAAGCTGATGAACGCTCAAAAAGCCGATATGTGCTTCACCGATCCTCCGTATATCCTCGATTATCTCAAAGGCAAGACCAAACAAAAAGATGGGGTGACTACTGGCTTTGGCGCGAAGAAAAACCGGCGGTATCTGGAAACTGATATCTTACCGGATAACTTTACCGAGCTTTGGATGCAAAACATCCATAAAATCTCCAAAGAAAGTTTTTCCATTATTGCCTATGAAAACTGGAAGAATATCCGAACGATCTGGAACGAGATAGAGAAATACTGGAAAATAAAAAATATGATTGTTTGGCATGTGCCAAATCGCGTCCAAAGATTCTCGGCAAAAAGCAAATTATTCAACAAGCATGACATTGCCATGGTCGGCGCCACCGAGAATACGGCTATCCAAAATCTTGACGAAGACGAGTTGCTGGAGAACGAATATGAAACTGCTTTGTATGCCATCTCTGGCAAACCACATTGGGAGTCGTATGAGAAGGGCAAAAAGATCTGCCCGACCGACTTTATTGATTTTAAAGCGGCGGATGAGAAATCTTCCGGCCAAGGAATAATCTTTGGCACCAAGCCTTTGGAGATCCTAATCCCCTACATCAAAGTCCTGACCAAGCGAAACGACTTAATCATTGAACCATTTGGCGGTTCGGGCAGCACTTTAATCGCGGCTATTAGAATGAACCGCCGATGCTATCTTATGGAAAAAAGTCCCGTTTACGCCCAGGTCATCTTGCGCCGCTGGGAAAAAGAAACCGAACAAAAACCCCTAAAGATAGACTAATATGATCGACCAAGAAACTAGACAAAAACTCATTAGAGAGCTGGAGAAAAACGGGAACGTGTATTTGGCTTGTCTTAAGGTCAATATAGACCGCTCAACTTTCTATCGCTGGCGAGAACAAGATGCGGCTTTCAAAAAGAAAGCCGACAAAGCGACGCGCACCGGGCGCGAGAACAATTGTGATATCGCCGAACACGCATTAATGATCAGCGTTAAAGAGAAAAAAATGGAAGCGATTAAATATGTGTTAAGCCACAGCTCGCCCCGATATAAACCAAAACCGAGGAAGGTCTATATCGAGCATTCCAATTCCACCAGAGAAATCCTAGAGCGAACCACCGAAGAAGAGAAAAAGAAAATCGAAGAAACTAGGATCGGTCTTAAGCAATTATTTGAAGATATTAGAAAAAATAATGAATTAGAATACGCCGACGAAGTAAGTGCTTGATACCTGCTTTATCGCATGATGTTTTATTCGAGAAATGAGACAAATGAGACAATATAAAAAGAGAATTAAAATTGTTTCATTTTTTAACTTCTCGCTTCCACAATCTTGCCTTGATACCCTTAGCAAATTCTGTCGGCGTAGTTTGAATCTTTAAAACAAAATCAATAGCGCCGAGCCTTGCGCATTCCTCTCTTAATCCTTTTTTTTCGTAATTAGTAAAAACAATCACAGGAATATTTTGA
>Ga0172368_10002593_pt1 | contig 22796 bp, 24 predicted proteins | sample Lak11m_FD_114540 | JGI IMG/M metagenome (GOLD analysis project Ga0172368, IMG submission 114540) | Freshwater microbial communities from Kabuno Bay, South-Kivu, Congo - kab_022012_11m | ecosystem: Environmental > Aquatic > Freshwater > Lake | place: Democratic Republic of the Congo: South-Kivu...
GGAATTATGGGATTTCACGGCTTCCGCCGTAGGCGGAAAGGGTTTTGGCGAAAAATCCAGAGCGTTTTTTGCTTTGCAAAAAACGCTCCATTCTCTTGATTCTCAAAAAGTTACTACTGGTGCCCGGGAGAGGACTTGAACCTCCACGGATTACTCCATACGCCCCTCAAACGTACGCGTATACCAGTTTCGCCACCCGGGCAATATTGCGTATTATACCCAATGATGTATCAATTTTCGACCTCTTTCTTTTTAGACACGAAATTGTGTCACTGTAATAAAGTTTTTCGAGCAATTGAATCGATTTTTTCTTGGCAAACATCAATTGATATGTCGAACGCCCGCTAAATGAAAGTATTCCTTCAATATGGTATAAAGTCTTAATTCTTCTATGCATCCATTCCAAATGTTTTTTACTTGCTGAAACAAATCCTGTATAAAACATGTAACTCGATTTCCATCGCTTATCCCAATATGAAAGCGTAAATCCATCTCCATCCAAATGTCCTCGCAAAAAATCACAAAAATATTCCGATGGAATTTTGAGAGCTCCAATATCCTTGGTTTTATTTGGCATTAATCCAATACTCATAAAGAACTGATACAGCTTAACATTCCCAAATTGAATACGATAGTATATTTTCTGTTTTCCATATGAACTTGATTTTTTGCCAATACGATTCTTTAAATTCAAAATTCTCGCTAATGTTTTAATAAGGTCAAGATCTTTTGAAGTAAAATCTATATGACGCTTATCTTTTGATAAACTACCATCAGTTGTAATTAGACCGACTACATAAGCAAAATCTGAACTCCATTTCATGGAAACATTGTATCGTCTCAAATGCGTAGCGTCTACCATATATCTTTCAGAAATAATCAAGCAAAATCTTTTGTACGATGCAAAGCGCGCTCTTGAAACATTCAGGTCATAACCATGAGGCTCAATATCTTGTGCCGGAGAGAGGACTCGAACCTCCAGGGGATTGCTCCCACACGCTTCTGAGACGTGCGCGTCTACCAATTCCGCCACTTCGGCAAGGCATGGCGATTGTATCATAGAATGCGTGTGAAAATATCGATCACCAGGCTCAATTGTTGCTTTTTGTCAAAACAGCTATGCTTTGCGAAACTTTTGGTTGAACGCATGAATCACAACTTCGGCCGCTTCATGCGGTTTCATAAACATCGTATTGATCGTCAAATCATATGAATTTGGATGGCGAACGTCTCTATCAAAATATTGTCGTATAAACTCGCGACGATCCGCCTCCACAGCTTTTACGCGCTCCTTTGCGCTGTGATAGGGAAGCCCTTCAAAATCAACCGCACGCTGAATGCATACTTGTGTTGGAGCAGTAATACGCACATGCAAACCTTGTGCAAATGGTGTTACAAAATTTGCGCCTCTTCCCAAAATCACCACATTACCGCGATATGCTAATGACAAAATCACTTTACACAGTGCAGTGAAATACGTAAGGTCTGACACATAGTTTGGATTAATAAAGCCCTGGATGAGGTCTTGAAGCGCGGTGCGACCTTTTTCATCAACTTGGTCCAATACGCTTTTTCGAAGCTTCGTAGATTTTGCAATTTCCTCAATAAGCTCGTGATCATAAAATGTAAAACCTAGACGTTTTGCAACCTCTTGTCCAACAAGTTTGCCACCGCTACCCGGATCGCGCGCAATCGTAATAAATGGTTTTGAAAATCGCTCAGCTGCCACCAACGGCTCATGTGAGGAAGGTTTTTGCTGCGTGTTATCTCGCAGTCGGAGGGCAGTCATGACTTTATCCACCAGGGACGCGTATGACATTTCCATAGGAAAAGTATACCGATCTTCTGCTAAAATACAAGGATTCGAGGTTTAAAAAGCGATTTTTGTTGTTGCATCTTTGGGTTATATTTGTGTATGATGTCTATATGCAAAAGAACTGCCCTCGTTGCATGAGATTACTTGATGAAAATGAGTTTAACTGGAAATTCAAATACACAACACGCGCAAGCTACTGCAAAGAATGCTCCAGACTATATATTCGAGAGCATTACGAAAAGCATCGAGCAGAGTATATACAAAAAGCGGTAATTAGAAAAAGCGTTATTAAAAAAATTGAATTAAAATACATTACGAAGTATTTACGAAAACATCCTTGCATTGACTGTGGTCAATCAGATATTCGAGTATTAGAATTTGATCATAGAGATCGTAGCCAGAAAGAGAATACAGTAAGTCAACTTATGAGCAGAGGAATACCCTTTGCTAAAATTGAGAAAGAAATCGCAAAATGTGATGTTCGATGTGCAAACTGTCATCGAATTAAAACAAACATTGAAAATAAGAGTTGGAGATCACACTTTGCCCCAGTAGGCTAACGGATAAACCAACGGTCTTCGAAATCGTTTTTAGTGGTTCGATTCCACTCTGGGGCACTAATTGAAATATCCGAAAACATTGAGTCACTGCCATTTATGAAACGAAACATTCTCCTCAGTTACGTCCTCGCCTTTCTCTATCATTCATGGTTTTGGCTCGGAATTTGGGTCTTTTATTACCTTCGATTTACAAATTATGCAGGTATTGGAATTGTTGAAGCGATAATGATCACACTTTCTATCGCTCTTGAAGTTCCAGCGGGAGTACTTGCCGACATGATTGGGAAAAAGAAAACACTTTTTCTTGCATTCCTATTTTGTGGAATTTCGGGAATAGTTTTTGGATTTACTACAAATTTTTCCATGCTTATACTTTCAGTTCTTCTTGTTTCAACAGGAGCCGCATGCTATTCGGGAACATTAGAGGCTCTTCAATATGATTCACTAAAAGATCTTCGTAAAGAAAAAATATTTGACAAAGTCATTGCGAATACAAACACAATCTCACTCATAGCATCTGCAGTTTGTGGAGTTGTTGGTGGTTTTCTTTATTCCATACTTCCAGGACTTCCTTTTATTTTTGTTGGTATCTTTCAGCTTGCTGGAATTGTTGTCGTTTTCTTCATTCAAGAACCAAAACATGACTCTGTAAAATTTACATTTTCTTCATTTCTAAAAAATCAAATTGAAGGATTTAAACAATTAAGCAAAACAAAACGCATCTTTTCTCACACCATTCTCCTTGTTGGTTGTGGATTATTCATGGTTATCGCATCAGAAATGCTCGATTACGTACAAGGAGTTGAGATAGGATTTCAACCAAGTCAGTTTGGCATCATTACTGCAGGTATGTATATATGTGCAGCAATTGTTTCACAACTTGTTCCTATTTTTCATAAATATTTTTCAGCACTATCAATAAGTAAGTTAAGCGCAATGATTGTTGGCATCACATTCCTTCTCTCACCAATGCTTGGTCTTATTTCTGGGGCAATTGTGCTTACAATTCGATGGAGCTTTGAGAGTGTTTTTGACGGAGGAACTTCATTGGTGATAAACGACAATGTTGACTCTCAACATAGAGCAACAACTATTTCAACTTTGAGATTACTTAAAAATATTCCATACGCCATCGTGGCATACTTATTTGGGATTGTTATGGAGAATGCTGGAGCGCTCCAATTTGGACTTTGGCTTGGAATAGCGTTGCTCAGTTTTTTAGTCATTACATCTTTGATCGATTTTTCAAAACACACTATCCATCATTAGATATCTTTTCTTTCTCTACAAATACACCCGTTGACATTTTTTTTCTTTCGTAGTATCTTTCTTTTACTCCCCCCATAGGGGACTAGAAAGTCCACAATGTTTACAACAAAATCAAAAAAAGATGATGCACTTCATCGTCTTAAAATTATTCGCGGGCACATCGACAAAATTATTGCAATGGTAGAGAACGACGCATATTGTATCGATATTCTCACACAAACAAAAGCCGTACAAAACGCGCTCAAGCGTACCGATGAAGTGCTTTTAGAAAACCATATGTCTTGCTGCGTTATTGATCATATTAAGAGTGGGCGTGGAAAACAGGCAACAGAAGAAATTTTAAAAGTGTTTGCACAGCGATAGGGGGTATATGGACAAAAAAACAATTGTTCTCTTTATTATTTTGGCATGTATTATTGGAGTCGGGGTGGGGTACGCCCTTACTCCAGAATATGCCACAATGATTGAGCAAAAATCGGCACCATCTATGTCACTTGGAAACCCAGACCGCAATCTTGAAAAACGATACTTAGATGGCATGATTGCGCATCATAAAAGTGCAATATACATGGCAGAACAAGCGAGAGAGAAAAGTACACGACCAGAAATACTCTCACTTGCAAATATCATTATTAAAGTAGATACGGAAGATATTGCTACCATTGAATCGCTACGTAAAACACTCTATCCAAAATCGCAAACATCATCTGCGTTTCAAAAAATAAATCTTGGAGACGCAAACGATCGGTTTGATCTTCGATTCTTGAATGCGCTCATCATTCATCATGAAGAAGCCATTGAGGTTGCCCGTGAAGCACAAACAAAATCAACACGCTCAGCTATTCTAGAAAAAGCAAATGGAGTTGAAACATCGCTTCGCGCAGGTCTTGAGCAACTCAAAAAGTGGAGAAAGGAGTGGTATGTCCTCGAATAACACAACACTCACACTTTCCGTTCAAGGCATGCACTGTGCAAGTTGCGTCTCTGTCATTACACGAGCACTTACAAAGATTCCAGGTGTGTCTGAGTGCTCAGTAAACATTGCAACCGAGAAAGCACATGTAACATTTGATGCGTCGCAAACTTCTCCAACACAGATGAATGCTGTTCTGCATCCACTTGGGTACACACTCACCGAACCAACAGAGCATCACACTCAACATGAGAACGTTCCTCAAGATCACACAAATCACATGAATCATGATGAAAGTCACGTGCATGGACCACATCTCATGATTGTTGCGCTCTTCACTTTTGCGCTCATGCTTTGGGACATTGCAACACAGTCGTTTCAAAAAGTTCCGCCCATTCCATTACCACCATCTGTATTTATGATGTTGATGTTTGTTCTTGCAACATACACGCTTGTGACGAGCGGTTCACAATTTTTTAGCGCAGTACTTCGTTTTATAAAAACCGGAAAAGCAAACATGGATACACTTGTTGGGATTGGAGCGGGGACTGCGTATCTGTATTCCTTATTTGTATACATATTCCCCTCTATGGCATTCAGACTTCAACTTCCATTTATTTTGTATTTCGACGTGGTCACAGTTGTGGTGGGATTTATTGTGTATGGAAAACACCTTGAATCACGCTCCAAAAGAAAAACCGGTGAAGCTCTCCAACAACTCATGGAACTTCAAGCAAAAACCGCACTTGTGTTGCGAGACAAGCAAGAAATTGAGCTTCCCGTAGAAGAAGTGCGTATTGGCGATCTTCTCATTGTAAAACCAGGAACTAAAATTCCGCTCGATGGACTTATTGTGCAAGGAGCATCTTCTGTAGATGAATCACTTGTCACAGGAGAATCGATGCCTATTGATAAAAAGAAAGGCGATGGGGTGATTGGTGGAACACTCAATCAACAAGGGGCGCTCGTTGTACAAACCACAAAAATTGGAAAAGACACAATGCTTGCGCATATTGCACAGCTCGTTGAACATGCACAAACAACAAAGGCGCCCATTGAGCGTTTAGCAGACGCCATTTCCAGCGTGTTTGTCCCTGTTGTCTTGGTCATTGCATTCATTACTCTTCTTGCGTGGCTTACCATTGCGCCACAATTCATTCCAGTCCAACAGGCAATAGCGTTGGCACTGACGTGCTTTGTTGGCATTTTAGTCATTGCGTGCCCATGTGCGCTTGGACTTGCAACACCAACTGCAGTTATTGTGGCAGTTGGACGTGGCGCAAAACAAGGTATTCTCATTAAAGACGCAGAAAGTTTAGAAAAACTCCATAAGACACGCGTTGTGGTGATGGATAAAACAGGAACACTCACCAACGGAAAGCCTGTTGTGACAGATGTTGTTCCGTCACAAAAATATACATACTCGACTGTGCTTTCTTTTGCCGCAGCACTCGAAAAAAATTCTGAACATCCACTCGCACATGCGGTGATGCAAAAAGCACAAACAGAAAACATAAATTTACATCATGTTGAAAAATTCATTGCTGTACAAGGAAAAGGTGTTGCAGGAAAGGTTGGCGGAAAAAACTATATTCTTGGCAATCAACGTTTCTTAGAAGAAAAAAACATTGTTCTTCCTCCAGAAGCACGTGATACTGTGCATACAAAGCAAGGAAAAACTCCACTCTATCTTGCATCGGAAAAATCGTACATGGGTGCACTCTATCTTGCAGACACACTCAAAGAAAATGCGCAACATGCGGTAAAAAGACTGCATAAGCTCGGGATTAAAGTCGTTATGCTTACTGGAGATCTTCTTGAACCAGCACAGTATATTGCCGCACAAGCAGGCATTGATCAAGTTATCGCGCACGTACTCCCACATGAAAAAGCACAACATGTGGAAGAGTTGAAAAAACAATTTCATCAAGCAACCATGGTAGGCGATGGCGTGAATGATGCGCCGGCACTCGCCACTGCCGATGTTGGCATTGCCATGAGTACAGGAACTGATATTGCTATCTCTACTGCAAACATGACACTCTTAAAAGGAGATTTGGAAAAACTTGCCGATGCCATCGTGCTTTCCAAAAAAACAATGCGCATCATTAGACAAAATTTGTTTTGGGCATTTTTCTACAATGTTGTGGGAATTCCATTGGCGGCAGGCATACTTTACCCATTCTTTGGTATTCTCTTGAATCCTATTTTTGCGGGACTTGCCATGGCATTAAGTAGTGTGAGTGTTGTTTCCAACTCTTTACGATTGAGGGCGCTTAAAATACAGTAGTATGTAGGAGGACTATGAATCTTTTTGCAGTATTTCTTACTGGGCTTACCACGGGTGGGTTAACATGTCTTGCTATGCAGGGAGGTCTTCTCGCGAGTGTGGTTGCAAATAAGAAATCAAAAGAGATCAATGATCTTACTGCAGACAAAGAATTGCTCAAAGCAAAAAAGCGAGAAGAATACATTCATAAGCAATCAGGACAGACATTTACTCTTGATAAAGATGGATTTATGGCCGTTCTCATGTTTCTTGGAGCAAAACTTGTGGCATACACCGTTGTTGGAGTTTTTCTTGGCGCGTTGGGATCACTCATCACCTTATCACTCAACGTTCGACTCGCATTCCAAGTTTTCTCGGCATTGTACATGCTTGCAACTGCACTCAACTTACTCGAAGCACATCCAATTTTCCGCTATGTCGTTATTCAACCGCCAAAATTTTTACAGAAACTCGTGCGAAACTCTACAAAAAGTGACGCGCTTTTTGCTCCCGCTGTGTTGGGGGTGTTTACAATTTTTGTTCCATGCGGTGTCACACAAGCAATGGAAGTTCTTGCCATTAATTCTGGAAGTCCAGCACTAGGCGCGCTTATTATGTTTGCGTTTGTATTGGGCACATCGCCAATTTTTATGCTTGTTGGTATGGCTACCGCACAGTTCTCATCACTCTGGCATCAACGATTTTTACATGTTGCCGCATTCGCACTCATTGCAATGAGTACATACGGCATCAATGGTGTCCTCACCGTTCTTGATTCACCACTCGCACTCCAAAATGTTGGAAGGGCAATTGCATCATTTGGCGAACCACCGGATTGGTACGGGACAGCACCACAACGAGGCGGAGGAGCGTCTGCGCCCATTGTTGATGGAAAACAACAAGTCGCAATCTCCATTACAAACAGCGGATATACTCCAACGCGCATCACTGTACAAGCAGGCATCCCTGTTGAACTTACGTTAGAAAGCAAAGGAGTGTACTCATGCGCATCATCATTCACATTGAGGAAATTCAACGTGTTTACACAATTGCAACCAAATGACAAAAAAATCATTGCGTTTACGCCTAAAGAAAAAGGAAACTTTGTGTATTCATGTTCTATGGGAATGTATACCGGAACGATGACCGTTTTATAAGGAGGCGTATGTTCGGGTTTTCACAAAAAAAGAAGGGGAGTGTTATTGAGTTTCATGTTAAAGGCATGCATTGTTCTTCCTGTAGTATGAATATTGATGGTGCGCTTGAAGATACTGACGGGGTACTTGAGTCTTCTACGAGTTATGCAAAAGGCATAACAAAAGTGACCTATGATCCCAAGCGCATACAGCCAAAACAACTTCAAAAAGTGATTGAACATCTTGATTACTGCGTTATAAACGCATAGTTTACTGATGTATTCTCGGGACGTATAATACCCCTCATCTGGGCCAGTAGCTCAATGGTAGAGCAGCTCCCTCTTAAGGAGTCGGTTGTGGGTTCGAATCCCACCTGACCCACTTTTTGTGGGAGAAAAACGCACTATTTGTATGTATATCAACACATATGGCAAAAAAAATACACGAAACATCGTTCTGCTCTTTTCACGAGTTTTGCGCAATGCTGCACTTTCGTGAACCTGATATTGATGGAGCAGAATACGTAGAAGCAAATACTTTAGTATTTTCGTTCGTTAAATTGAAACTTGTCGCAACATATCACGGAGGATATAGAGGCGAAAATATCACTCCTCTCACAAAAAATACTCAAGCATTTCAAGAATTTATATTTACACTTGCCATATTTATGTTTTGCAATAAAGGCACACATATCGATATCATGCTTGGATCGGCAAAAGCGGACACTGCAAGTATGAGAGGTCATATTAGATATCAAATTGAACAACAAACTCATGCACTTTTAAGTTATTTTCATGCATATCTTGAAGAGGAATATACACATCTTTCTCCACCATTTCCGCTTTCATCTCATCAAGAAAGAGTTGCCGATCGACATATTTTTGGAGAATTAAGAACAAAAGAACGCAGAAAAGAAAAAAAGAAAACATTTAAAAAACGAAGATCGCTTGGAAGATTTTTCCGTCACTAATTATCTTTCTAATGCCTTCTTGTACGCATTAAAATGTAGCGTGGGTTTTCCATGTTCGTCATAAAAACTAAACTGCGCAAATGTTCCTGGCGCACCCTGTAACACAAATGGGGTGACCGCGCGCACGCGTGGATCAGACCAAATATGGTCAACTGCGTATTGGTAATACTGAGGAAGCCATTTTTGTATCTTTGGAGATTCCACCCATCCTGTTTCCGTGATATATACAGGATATTCTCGGTCGATGTATCGTTTCAAAAATGCAAGTTCATACTCAAATCCACGCAAACTATTCTTTCCTTTCTGCATGGGTGACGCACTAAATGCGGGATTAGGATACGAGTGCGATGTCCACCCGTCCAGCACATACAATATTCTGGGTTCAGCGGCAATCATACGTTCAAGATAGGCAAACGCTTCCATTGTTGTTTTTCCGTTTGGAGCATCTAAATCTAATCCCGCAGGCAACACGAGAAATCCTTTCATCTCGGTATGCATCCAATCCGCGGCAAATTGAAGAATGCGGGCATATAACTCAGGATCCAATCGTCCACCCCACTCTTTTGCATGATTTGGTTCGTTAAAAACAACAACAATACGCTCATCTGGTCGTGGCCAATCCATACGAGATAAAACTTTTATCATTTCTACTACATCTTTGCGCGTTGGAATCGTCCATACTCCGTCATGAAAACGTGTGGACAAACGCACAATAGGTTGAAACTTTAATTCACGTGCCTGATAAAAAAACCGTTGCCAATCCGCCTGACGAGATACGTCTTCAAGCGTAAATGGAATCGTCACATAATCCCAAGTATCTTTGCGATGTTGCGTTTTTAACAACCGTTGTGCGGCATCAAGTTCACCCGTGTTGAGAATATGCACACCCAATACATCCGCAGCATACACAGGAGGAGAAAACAGCATAAAAAGAGCGAACAGGGCAAGACGAAATTTCATCAGGGGCATTGTATCATTGATCTTCTGGAAAGTCGTCAAAAATATCCCCCACAAACATGTGTGCGTGGTATACAATGAAACTATGGCAAAAATAGTCCTTTGTTTGGGATGGTTTGTGTTGGCTGTTGTTGCGTACACAACAAGCACTGTTATGGTCTATACCATACGACAACGACATGAGATTGTTGTAACACCATTTCACACCCCAATTACAACCTCAACAACAATTCCTGCCCACACGAATATTTCTGGTATTTCTCAAGCTGTAGAAACTGGCGATGCTCGCCCGCATATTGTTGCAGCATTTCTTGCAAGACACTCATCGCCTCTAAAACCACATGATCACTACGCACAATTTATGGTTGACACTGCAGACAAGTATGGCATCGACTATAGATTGATTCCAGCAATCATGATGCAAGAAAGTAATTTGTGCAAAAATATTCCGGAAGGAACTCATAACTGTTTGGGATTTGGCATTCACAAGAGAGGAACGCTGGGATTTGACAATTATGAAGCCTCCATTGATCGTGCAACTCGAGAATTAAAAGCAAACTACATCGACCACGGGCTCACTACTCCAGAAAAAATTATGACAAAGTACACCCCCAGTAGTAATGGATCATGGGCAAACTCTGTGAATCAATGGATTGCAGAGATGGAATATAACGATCGCGTAAAAGGAAAGACCGAAAAAATAGACGCAGATCTCACAGCTTACACACAGTAAACCTCAAGTTATACATCTTTTCACACATAATATATGTATTATGTTCGTGTCCTATAGTGTTATTGACAGACATCAACATGTGTGTTACCATTACACACAGATCTGAAGGTTATCTCCACAAGGGACTACGTTCAGGTTCCGAAAATCCCGACCTCCCAGTCGGGCTTTTTGTATCTGGAGGCAATAATTTTAAATGGGAACGCCGGGAGTTCCCATTTAAATTACTAAAGTGAGTTGGGGTACAATACAGGCATGCATCGGTGGCGGAATTGGCAGACGCGCAGGGCTTAGAACCCTGTGCCCCTCAAAAGGCGTGTGAGTTCGACCCTCACCCGATGCACATCTTGCATCTCTTCAATTCTTCGATATACTGAGCACCTTATGAAAAAACCACACACACCCAAAAAACCAGAGAAAAAACAATCCTCTCCAACCTCAACGCAACATCCACACAAAGACGTAACAGATCAAGTGCTTGGAAAAAATATAGTATTTACTCTTACTATTCCCTGGGCTGATGTTCAAAAAGGATATCAAAAAACACTTCAGTCTTTTATCGCACATATTGAGATTCCTGGCTTTCGCAAAGGAAAAGCGCCAACAAACATGGTGGAGGAAAAAGTTGGAAAAACAAAGATATACGAGGAATCTGTGTCTGGTCTCTTGAGTCCCGCGTATATTGAAGAAATAAAAAAACAAGGAATCCGTCCTATTATTGACCCTCAAGTGCACGCCAAAAGCATGGAGGAGGGGAAAGATTGGGTATTTGAAGTCGAAACAGCAGAAGCGCCAACAGTTATTCTAGGTGACTATAGGGATGCAGTAAAAACAGCAAAGGCAAAAACAACCATCATACTGCCTGGAAATGAGCCCAAAAAAGATGCAGACCCTGAAGAAGAAAGGCTCAAAACCATCTTCCAGGCCATACTCGAGGTAGTTAAAGTAAAAATCCCAGAACTCCTCATTCGTTACGAAGTAAATAGATCCATGTCCAGGCTTATTGAGCAGCTCGATCGCATTAAAATTCCATTTGAGGATTATCTCAAGTCTACAAACAAGAAGCTCGAGGATATTCGTCAAGAATACGCACTTCAAGCATTAACATCACTTCAACTCGAGTTTGTGCTTTCAGAGATCGCAAAACAGGAAAAGCTGGAGGTAACTGATGCAGAAATTGATGCAATTATTGCCGCTTTCCCAGACGAAAAATTGAGAAAAACAAGTAACACACCAAATCAACGCGCATATATTGGTTCAACGCTTTTGCGACGTAAAACGGTCGAAATGCTTCTTGCATTGTAAGCGTGCTCCTCAAACATCTCTGTCAACACTTTTGCCCTGCACAAAGGGATTTTTATGCTGTATTATGATATAATCCGGCGGATATAGAAGACACATATGTCGAACGCACCGCTGAAACCACCAGGCAGTTCTTCTTCCCGAAATCAGTCGGGAGGCGGGAATAGCAATTTTGCAAAGGCTTTGTTAGAAGCCGGTGGTCATGTTGCCCAATCTACCGTTGATACTGGCGTGCAGATGGCAAGCGATGCACTTGCGTCACTGTTTGGCGCAAACTCATCTTCTACTCCAACGCCAAATCAGAATGGTGATTCATCCAATGAATTTAATCCTGGCACTGAATTTGGTGATTCCTCCTTTAATCAAGAGCAACAAGAGCAAGAATGGAAGCAACGCGAGGCTCGTATATTGCGACACAGAGAGGTGCAACAAACCGAAGTCTACAATGCACGACAAGTTGAAACAGACCGAAAAATTCAACAACTCATGGAGCAACTTGAAGCTTTGGCAAAAGACTTAGACGATGCAGATCGCCAAGCCCGCGAAGCGCAAATTGCCGTGATGCAAGGAGCAGTCACAAAAGGTGATTATCACGTGTCGTTTTTTGAGAAATTGCTCAAAACCATTATCTTGTTAAGACAAAAAGTAAAAGAGTCTGCCACATGGCTTGCTGGGTTCAATTCAAGAAAATCACAACAAAAAGGATACTGGGGTCAGTTCTATTCTAATGGAACGCAGTGGTCTATGTCTTCTGAGCGCTCAATTGCAACAAGTGTGGGGTAACAATTGACGACCCCAAAAGATATTGCTTGATATTTCAATTTCGGGGGTCTGTGCAATCTACTATCATGATGCTAAAATACAAAGATTCTTGTTAGAGGTTCAGAATCAAGCTGGGGGCGATTAGCTCATCTGGTTTAGAGCGCGGCATTGACATTGCCGAGGTAACAGGTTCGACCCCTGTATCGCCCACATCAAGCACGTAACACAACATCATCACACCATGTTGTGCTACACTACACACAGTCAAATATTTTTGTTGACCCGACTACCAATCGGCGAGGAAATTGGCATCGCCACCAAATGACGAGAATCAAGTCACATCAATCAGGATGGAACCGTTCGCAAGAACTCCTGAGGCAGGTGGCTTTTTTGTTAGAAAAAACGCAGCCAATCGCTGCAAAAAGACAGGAATATACAGATCAATCAATATAAAGGAGCACTATGAATGCCCAACAACTCGACAATCTTCGCCACTCCTGCGCGCATCTTTTGGCCGCAGCAGTCATGGACCTTTGGCCAACCACAAAACGCACCATTGGCCCCGCCATTGAGAACAGTTTTTATTATGATTTTGAGTTTGAACAGCCCATTTCTGAGAATGATTTTGCGCGCATCGAACAAAAAATGCATGAGCTTGCAAAAACATGGAAAGGATTTGAGCGATCCGAAGTCAAAGCCGATCAAGCAAAAAAAGAGTATGCAGATAATCCATACAAGCTTGAACTTATAGAGGAATTTTCCAAAGAAGGGCAAACGCTCACGTTCTATAAATCTGGCGAATACTCAGATCTGTGTCGCGGCGGCCATGTTGAGCATCCTGATAAGGAACTCAAACATTTTAAGTTGCTCAAAACGTCTGGAGCATATTGGCGTGGCAATGAAAAAAACACGATGCTCACGCGCATTTATGGAACAATTTTTCCAACAAAAGAAGAGTTAGATGTCTATCTTCTCCAGCTTGAAGAGGCAAAGAAGCGTGATCACAGAAAACTTGGAAAAGAGTTTGATTTGTTCACCTTTTCTCCGCTCGTGGGAAGCGGTCTTCCACTGTACACGCCAAAAGGCGCACTCATTCGACGTCTGCTCAACAACTATGTGGAATCCATACAAGTGCAAGAAGGATATCAGCAAGTGTGGACGCCACAGATTGCAAAAGCTGAACTTTTTAAAACATCAGGACATTATGATAAGTATAATGCCGACATGTTTAGGGTGGTTTCACATTACACCGATGAGGAAATGTTCTTGAAACCCATGAACTGTCCACAGCACACGCAGATTTATGCGAGTAAACCAAGAAGTTATCGCGATCTTCCTGTTCGTTTGACGGATTTTGCAATGCTTTACAGAGACGAGCGCCCCGGAGAGCTGAATGGCTTAGCGCGTGTGCGTTCGTTTTCCCAAGATGATTGCCACATTTTCTGTCGCGAAGATCAGGTGGATGCAGAAATTGATCGCGCACTCGCCATGACAAAGAAAATTATGAGCACGTTTGGATTTAAATATCGATACCGCATGTCGATTCGCGATCCAAAACAGCCTGAAAAATACCATGGTGATCCAAAAGTATGGGACAGATTAGAAGCGTGGATGGTAGAGATTATGAAGCGCAATGAAATCGAGTATTACGATGGCCCGGGCGAGGCGGCATTTTACGCTCCCAAAATGGACTTGATGGCAACCGACGCACTTGGACGTGAGTGGCAGCTTTCTACTGTGCAGATTGATTACGTCATGCCTGAGCGATTTGGCTTAACGTATGTGGATTCTGACGGCGCTGAAAAACGCCCAGTCATGATTCATCGCGCCATTATTGGATCTGCAGAACGCTTGATGATGGTTTTGATTGAACACTACGCCGGCGCATTCCCATTGTGGCTAGCACCTGTACAAGCCGTTATCATCCCAATCTCTCAAGATCAAAATGCGTATGCTGAAAAAGTGCTTGCACAGTTGCAAACAGCAGGGATTCGCGCAGAAAACTGGAACGAGGCAGAAAGCATGCAGAATCGCATCAGGAAGGCGGAGCATCAGAAAATCCCATACATGCTTGTGGTAGGAAAACGCGAGGAGGCGGATGGGGCGGTGGCGGTGCGCGCTCGAGGAAACGCAAACGAAGGGGTGAAGAAAGTTGAGGAGTGGATTTCATCCATTTCTGCTCAAATCCTTCGAGTGTAATCAAGAAAACTCTATACGTAGCCCAAATGAAGCTGATCCTTGTCATCTGGTGGGGTTTTACTGTATAATTTCTCATCTGGGAAGAATCATGCATATTGCTCTTTCCAGAAGTTTGTCTTTATCTATGAGTAACAAAGTATTCTATAAAATAAATCACTTCATTCAGGGGACTGAGTTTCGTGTTCTTGATCAGTTCAATAAGCAAGTCGGGGTGATGAGTAAAGAAGATGCGTTGCGCATGGCAAGAGAGCAGGGTATTGATCTGGTAGAAATTGCATCAAAAGCAGTTCCTCCAGTTGTAAAACTTATTGATTTTGCGAAGTTTAAGTATCAACAGCAACAAAAAGAACAAGAAGAAAAGAAAAAAGCAAAGATTGCGGATATCAAAGAGCTACACTTCACTCCGGTGATTGCTCGGGGTGATTTTGACTCTCGCATGAAAAAGGCGCGTGGATACCTCGAGGACGGCGATAAAGTACGTCTTGTGGTAAAATTCACAGGTCGCATGATCACGAAAAAAGAATTTGGTGATCGTGTGATGCAGCGTGCAGTTGCGCAACTTGAGGATGTGTCGGCAGTCGAGATTCATCCAAAATTGCTCGGCAAACTCATGATGATGCAGCTTACGCCAGTCAAGAAAAAGAAAGTTGTTGACGCTCCAGCACATCAAGCGGCAGCATCAACACCATCTGAACCGGTTAAACAAGAAGAAGCAACAAAAGTACAGGAGTAACATGTCGAGAAAACAGGGCCGACAAGGCAAAATGAAAATCCGAAAATCAGCCTTGAAGCGATTTAAAATCACTGGTTCAGGAAAAGTATTGATGCGTCCACAAAACATGCGTCACCTTCAAAGACACAAATCAAAGAAGGCGCTTCGCTCTGGACGAATACCAAAGGAACTCAAAGGAAAATTTGCAAAAAAAATCAAGCTCATGCTTGGACTTGCATAATAGAAAAGGATTACTATGGCACGTGTTAAAACAGGTACTGTCCGCCGACAAGGACACAAAGCAGTCTTGAATCGCACCAAAGGCTTCCGCATGACCAAAAACCGCCTGTTCAAGGTGGCAAAGGAAGCGGAACTTCATGCAGGACAATATGCATTCGTTGGTCGCCGTTTGAAGAAGCGCGATCTTCGCTCATTGTGGATTACTCGCATTGCGGCAGCTATCAAGCTGGTTGATGAAACACTGAACTACAGTCGATTCATCAAAGGTTTGAAAGATGCAAAAATCGCACTTGATCGCAAGATCTTGTCCGACCTTGCTGTCCGCGATCCAAAAGCATTTGGTGAAGTGGTGAAGAAGGTGAAGTAAAGATTCTTTCTGCTCGGGAAGAAGTGTATGTCTGCATCGTATTTCGAATGTGAAACAAAAGTCACTGCAACATGTCCCAAATATCTTCCCTACGCACAATTTCTTGATATGTGGTTAAAAGATGAGGGAAAACGTTGTAATAGTCAAGCAACACTCATGCTTTCAAAAATACTTCGAAAAGAGTATATAGAGCTTACATGTGAACTACCCCCATTCCGTGAGGTTGTTTCAGCATTTTTTGGATTTGTTGATACATACATTACAGAAATTTCTTCAGATGCCGCAGACAACTACTTAAAATTTCATGAAAATGGAGATTGGGAAAAAGCCAAACAAAGATTTGAAAGCCATTTACGATCTTGTGAAAAATTAAGCAGCGAAATGCAGCGATGTTTACGTATAGCAACAAGTGATTATGGAGTACGAAAATCATCACGTATGGCGCCAAGAAAAGATTCTGATACAATTGGAAAGGTTGGGGGAACAAATCCTCAGTTATGGGAAAATAAAGATGGCCGACCACGCATGAGGGAATCAGCAAATCGTTCAAAAAGAATCGGTAGAGATTCATGAAACAATACAACGCATTTTCATTCTTCTTTTTTACCTTCGCCAGCACGGGAGGTATGTTGTCGTAAACACAAATAGATATACAACAACACAACCTCCGCATGACGGAGGTTTTTTTATATAAGAACAGATATAATGGGGGACACATGAACCAAGAACACACGAAACAACTCTACATGCAGGATGCATATCTTCAAACGGCATCCGCAAATATTCTTACTGTAACAACAGAGGGATCACTCACCACTATTACGTTGGATCAAACCATTTTCTATGCGCAGGGTGGCGGACAGCCAGCAGACAAAGGCATCATCAAAAACACCAAAGGCTCATTGGCGGTTTCACATGTTTCATATAACCAGGGAAATATTGTGCATCAAGGCAAACTCACTGGCATATTACAGGTTGGCGATATAGTAGAACTGCAACTCGACTGGACTCATCGCTACAAAAACATGCAGATACATACTGCAGGCCACATCGTTGATCAGGCGGTAAAAAATGTTGTTCCAGAAGCCCACGCTATCGATGGCGTGCATGGTATTGGAAAAAAACTTCACATTGAGTACACCACGCTTCTTGAATCAAGGTTGCTGCAAAAAATTCAAGCTGAAGTGCATGATATTGTGAAACAAAATCTTCCCATTCATCTTGAAATGATGACCAAAATAGAGATGGAAAAGCGTGGAGTTATACTTCCATTTGATCTTCCAAAAAATAAAGAGCTTCGTATTATGGCAATTGGAAAATATCCGGCGATGCCAGATGGTGGTACGCAACTCAAAACGACGGGCGAGGCATGGCCAATTCTTATCACGGACATTTCATCAAACCAAGGCCATTCATTTGTTCAATATCTGGTTGAAGTTCCAACAGCACCCAAAAAGGTTGGAGAAAAAGTGGCCAAGACAACTTCACTATCAACCATGCTTCCAAGTGCACAAGCAATACTTGATCAAGCCAAGATCGATGCAAAAATAATGGATGCGGAACAATTTCGCACAACATATTTAGGCAAAAAAGGGCAACTCGCAGAGCTTATGGAGACGCTGAAGACCTTGCCAAACGATCAAAAACGCGAAGCAGGTCAATCAGCCAACGCACTTAAGCAAGCGCTGGAAGCATTCGCCACCACTCAGAGCACGCACAAGACCACCCAATCCATTGATATGACCATGCCAGGAATCTTGCCAAAAACTGGGCATGTTCACCCCATCTCTCAAGCCATGAATGAAATTACTCGGATCTTTGAAAAGATTGGGTTTATCCGCGTTCGTTACCCAGAAGTTGATTGGGAGTGGTATCCATTTGACTCGCTCAACATGCCAAAAAATCATCCTGCACGTGATGAGTGGGAAACATTTATTGTTCAAAACGAGTACATTCATCCCACACTGGGTAAAATAGTACTCACTCCGCACACTTCGAACGGACAGGTCCGCGAAATGCAGCGATTACATAGTACGCCACCAGTTCGCATGATTAACATTGCCCGCTGTTACAGAAGACAGGCAGACGTGACGCACACCGAGATGTTCCATCAATTTGAAGGCCTCGTGGTAGACAAAGGGATTACCATTCAACACTTAAAGGGAACCATTGATCATTTCGCAAAAGAGTTTTATGGACCACATGCAAAATCGCGCATTCGACCGTTTCACTTTCAGTTTACTGAGCCTTCATTTGAGGTAGATTTTTCATGCACCATCTGTGACGGCACTGGAAAAATTGGGAACGAAAAATGTAGATTCTGCAAATCGGGATGGCATGAAGTTGGTGGAGCAGGCATGGTGCATCCGAATGTTCTGAAAGCTGGTGGCATTGATCCAGAAGAGTACACCGGTTTTGCATTTGGATGGGGTATTGAGCGCACCTACACACTCCGCGAAGGATTAAAAGTTGACGATATTCGCATGCTGTACAACGGCGATATGCGATTCTTGGAGCAATTTTAGGAGCACACTATGAATATTCTTGTACCCTACACCTGGTTAAAAGATCATCTGCACACCACTGTTTCTCCAGAAGACATGCAGCGTATTCTCTCGTTAAGCGGACCTTCTGTTGAGCGCATTGAAAAACTACAGGGCGAAAGTGTGTTTGACATTGAGGTCACCACAAATCGCATGGACAGTGCTTCTATTCGCGGTATCGCGCGGGAAGCATCGGTCATTCTTCCGTATGCAAAAAAGTCGGCAACACTTGCTCAGGTTCCATCATACGTTCCAAAAAAGAATGAGCTGAGTCATGATAGTACTCAGTTTCCCATCAGCATTACCAATGATTCAGTTTTGTGTTCGCGTGTAACGTGCGTCATGATGAGTGTGAAAACAAAAGCATCTCCAGCGTGGATGAAAACTCGGCTCGAGCAGGTAGGTATTCGATCGCTCAACAATCTTATCGATGTCACCAACTACGTGATGACCGAGATTGGCCAACCCACGCACGTGTTTGACGCTGATCGACTCGGCAACGCCATGATTATTCGCGAATCCAAAAAAGGTGAAACGCTCATCACTCTTGATAACAAGAAACATACACTCTCTGGCGGTGATATCGTGGTTGATAACGGAAAAGGCGAACTTGTTGATCTTATTGGAATTATGGGCACCGCAAATAGTGTGGTGACGGATGATACCAAGCGCATCTTGTTTTTCATTGAGCACGCAAATCCTGTACGGATTCGTAAAACCTCAATGGGACTTGCGATTCGCACAAATGCTGCACAACTCAACGAGAAAATGCTTGATCCAAACCTGGTGATGGATGCCATGCTTCGCGGCATTGCACTTTTTCAAGATGTGGCAGATGCAAAACTTGAGTCGCCAATTCTTGATATCTATCCTCGCCCCGCACAAGAACGCACCATTCTGTTGCCAAACACGAAAACCGAAGCGTATTTAGGCATCGCTCTTCCAATTGAGACGCAAGTGGATATCCTGGAAGGACTAGGATGCAGCGTGCAAAAAAAGAAAGATGCGTTGCAGGTGACTGTGCCTACCCTTCGCCCAGATCTTGAGATTCCGGTCGATTTGGTTGAGGAAATTGCACGCATATATGGATACCACAATCTTCCAAGCACGCTTATGGATACGCGCCTTCCCACGACGTACCCAGAAGACACAAACTTTGCGCTTGAGCATGAGGTAAAACAGTTTTTGGCAGATATTGGGTGGCAAGAGGTGTATACATACTCAGCGGTGAGTGCTGATGTTGCACAGCAATCTGGTCAGTCAGTTGAAAAGCATATAGCGCTCGCAAATCCATTAAACGATGAGCATGTGTACATGCGTCAATCACTCATTCCATCGCACGTTGAGGTGATTGAAAAAAACAAACACCTTGCATCTGTTTCGATTTTTGAGTTAGCCAACGTGTACATTCCTCGTGAAAAAGATTTGCCAGATGAAAACTTGCGCTTAACCTTAACATCCAACGAACCATTCCGTGTAGTGAAAGGGGCTGTTGAGGCACTCCTTGCACACCTCTTTATTCCACAAGAAGATATTGCGTTTGTGCAAAACGGAGATCGTCACGCAGATATTTGTGTTGGAAAAACAAAGATTGGCGCACTTGCACACGAACCAAGTAGAGCCATTACTACAGCAGGGTTTGTATGGAAAGAGGTGTTAAAGGTTGCGCGAAAACATCCAACATACAAGCAAATTTCACAGTTCAGCCCGATTATTGAGGATTTAACATTTACATTACCCGAGGGAGTCAAGATGGGCGATGTGCTTTTCACAGTGAAAAGCGTTCATACTACCATTCAAAACGTTGAGCTGAAGGATATGTACAAACGCAATGCAACGCTTCGCATTCAGTATGCGCTTGAAGATCGGCAGATGACCGGAGAAGACGTGATTCCTATTCGGAAAAAGATTGTTGAGACAATGGAAAAGAAGTTGGGTGGTATAATCGTAGGAAATATTTAACTCACCTGTCCAGAGGAGTGAGATGGCAAAAGAGCAAAATCCCCAACTTGATTCTGAGGCACTGCGAGCAATTAAAAAAATAAAGAAACAAGATGTTCTTCTTTATCTCATCTCAGTTTGCGCCCACAATAGTTCTGGTATTACCGAAGTTCATCAATTGTTGATTAAGGCGCTTGCATCAAGAGCGACTTTTGAGGAACGCCAGATCGTCATATCACAAAATTTTGCTGATGTTCACAGCATTGAAGGAGTTGCGGAATTAACTATCGCAGACAAATTGCTGATAAAGCAATATTCCAGGGTTATTATTGATGCACTTGCACAAGCTGCTAGAGAAAATGAGGCGGCGTTGGGATTACGTCCAACTGTACAACGCAACTGTAAGCCTAGTGGAAGAGCAAGATTTGCTAGACCCGCTGATTGGGATTTTGTTTGGATTAAACAGTGGTTAACCAGGTTTGGCTTATAATTCATTTATGCCCTTTCTCGGCATCGACCCCGGCTTCGACAGAATTGGATGGGCAATACTTGAGCCCCAGCCAAAAAAAGCGCGCATTGTTGCATCGGGATGCATACAAACGGACAAAACGGCAACGCTGATTAAGCGGTACGCACACATCGATTCAGAACTCTTGCGCATCATTCAGTCATACAAACCATCAGAATGCGGTATTGAAAAACTGTTTTATGAAAAAAATGCAAAAACAGCAATGCAGGTGAGTGAGGCGCGCGGCGTAATACTTTCTTGTTTGTTTCGCAACTCCGTTGAGGTGTATGACTATACACCACTTCAAATAAAATCGTCGGTAACCGGGAATGGAAAAGCCACAAAACAGGAAGTTGCAAAAATGGTCCAGCTCTTGACAACATGCGAAAAACTACCGAAACTAGATGATGAAGTCGATGCTATTGCTGCGGCACTGTGTCATAGCGTAAGTCGATCGTTGCGCAAACACACAATCGCATAGCGCCAAACATCAGAACTCATCATAAGAGCCGCATACCATCGCTTCACCGTATGATCGCACTTCTTATTGGAACACCACAATTTTTTGGACACCATTGCATCATGGTATGCAATAACGTTGGGTATGGTGTGTCTGTCGGTGAAAAAACTGCAGAGACGCTCAAAACACAATCCAATGCAACAGTTTACGTTCACACGCATGTGCGTGAGGATGCATTCGAGTTGTATGGATTCCTTACCTCCGAAGAAAAACAGATGTTTGAAACACTGCTCACTGTTTCTGGCGTTGGTCCAAAAACAGCGCTTACGATTGCCGATGCCTCACCCTCAAAAATTCGCAAGGCAGTAGAGGAAGCTGATGTGTCATTCTTTTCCTCTTTTTCTCGTGTTGGAAAAAAACTTGCACAAAAAATTATCATCGAGCTTAAACCAAAGCTTGGTCATTTTGCTGAGCTTGATTTAACGGATGGCTCAGCACAAACACAAGATGTTCGCGAGGCGTTGCAAAGCTTAGGATATGATGAGCGCGCCATCGCACAAGCCCTTCGAGCGGTACCCGTCGATGCACTGCCCCTACAAGTTGCCATAAAAGAATGTATGAAAATACTCAGTCGCACCTCATAGGACAAAGATGTCTAAAAAAAATGTGTCTCAATTACCAGCGCTCGACACCACTCCAGAAGAACAACTCTTGTTCACCTCGTTACGCGCCGCAACCTGGGACGATTTTTATGGCCAAGATCATATTAAAGAATCGCTTACCATTGCAATTACCGCAGCAAAGCAGCGCAAAGAGCCGGTAGAACACACCTTGTTGTATGGACCACCGGGGTTGGGGAAAACAACGCTTTCTCATCTCATTGCAAAAGAGATGGAGTCCAACATACGCGTGACTTCTGGAACAGCGCTTTCAAAAGTGGGAGATTTGGCAGCAATTCTCACTAACCTTGAGCCGCACGATATTTTGTTTATCGATGAAATCCATCGCCTTCCCAAAGCAGTTGAGGAAACACTTTATCCTGCAATGGAAGATTTTGCGCTCGACATTGTCATTGGAAAAGGACCGTCTGCACGCACCATTCGCTTAGATTTGCCGAAGTTTACACTGGTTGGCGCAACCAC
>Ga0172368_10002596_pt1 | contig 22789 bp, 22 predicted proteins | sample Lak11m_FD_114540 | JGI IMG/M metagenome (GOLD analysis project Ga0172368, IMG submission 114540) | Freshwater microbial communities from Kabuno Bay, South-Kivu, Congo - kab_022012_11m | ecosystem: Environmental > Aquatic > Freshwater > Lake | place: Democratic Republic of the Congo: South-Kivu...
CAGTTCGCGCGTGCGCACCAGGATGTCCAGCGCGGCCATCCCAATTCCAACCACCCGCACGGGCTGCATCGCGGCTCAGTCCACGACAACTGGCTGGATCGACAAGAACTTGCAGGCCTGCTTGAGCGCCTCACGCTGGTCGCCGTGAATCATGCTGGCGTGATGGATGAAGCCCTCTTCGACCAGGGTGCGGTAGAGGCGGGCGTGGTCGCGCACGGCCACCCACGACCAGGTCCCAGCCAGGGTTTCGTCCGACGGCACAATTTCACCGCCGGTGATCAGCATCTTCCACTGGTCGTCATATTCGACCAGGCGGCAGAAGGTGACCGGGCCAGGTTTGAGCTGGAACTGGTACAGCCCGGCCTGCTCGTCCTCCTCGGGCACGGGCAGCTCGCCGGTCATGTTCTTGCGCGAGCGCAGCGCCACCGCGCCGGGATCATTGGCCAGGGCCACCGGGGCGTTGCCGCAGTGCCAGGCCAGCAGGCGGTTGGGGTCGTCGCGGTGCTGGATGGTCCAGTCGACAAAGTGCGGCACGACCGCATCCAGCGCGGCGCGGTAGTTGACCAGCATCGAGAGAGCGCCGAGCACGTCGGTTTCGCAGGCGGTCAGCATGCCTTTGCCGGTCAGGCGGCCGTAGAGCGCGCAGACTGAAATTTTCATCAGGCGCAGGATGGCCGGCCAGCACTGCACCGCCATCGCCGAGAGGCGGTTGGCCTGGAAGAAATCGCTCAAGGCCAGCTCGAACTTGGCCGCGCGCAGCAGGTGCGCCCCGCCGACGGTGATCACCGGCGCGCCGCCCTGGATCTCGGCCAGCACGGCCCGCACACCCGGGTCGTCGTCGGCGTAGCGCTGGGCGCGGTCGCTGATCTCAGACAGCTCGGCGTGGATCACGTTCTGGCCGAACTTGCGGATCATGGCGACTTCGTCGTAGGCCACCGTCTCGAAAGCCTGCGGGCGCAGGCCGACCTGGCCGATGCGCGCCCCGCGCAGACCCTTGACCACCGCCACCGCGCGCACGAAGTCCTGCACGGCCTGCTGCAGTTCCGGCTCGCTGGGGAAGAACAGCCCGGCAAATTGGAAGGGGATTTTGCGCCGGTAGAGACCGGAGGCCATCGAGAGGTTGCCGCAGTACGAATCGGACGAACGGCTGAGGGCGGCGTTGCGCGGGGCGGGCGGCTCCTTGGTGGCGTAGAGCAGCACCGGCACGCCCAGGCGCTCGGCCACCTTGACCGCCGAGCGCTCATCGCCAAAGTCGAGCGGGCAGAGGATCAGGCCGTCCACGCCCTGGCGCTGGAAATACTCCGCCACTGCGTCGCCCTGCTCGAGGGTGGCGACCATGCCGTTAGGGGTCAGGCCGTTGAGCGCGTCCACACTGACCCCGTCGGGCGAGGGCTGCGGGACAACCACCTGCATGCCCTGCACCTTGGCGAAGGTTGCCAGGCTGTCGGCGCGCATTTGAGCGCACCAGTTCATTTCACCGAAGCGATAGGAAGGGACAAAACCAATTTTGACCATGCTGTTGTGCCTCCTGAAAGGATCTGTTCGAGAGATTTTGCGCGCTGTAAGCGCGCAAAATCTCTCCAATAGCATCTGGCCCCGCCCCACCCTCTCCAGGGTGCCGCGGCGTCTGGGCGGGGGCAAGACCTTTTTTTGCGGTTTTTGCGCCGTTTCACGGCGCAAAAACCGCATTAATTTCTTGTTCCCCTCCCTTTGGGAGGGGTTAGGGGTGGGTTCCGGTTGACAATCGTTGCGATTGAATTATTATATGACCAATAGCAAAGTTTAGTTCACAAAACAACCAGCGAGGAGCATATCTATGGACATGGGTCTGCAGGGCAAAGTTGCCGCCATCACCGGCGGGAGCGTGGGAATCGGCCTGGCGGTCGCCGAAGGACTGGCGGCGGAAGGCGCGCACCTGGCGCTGTGCGCGCGCAACGGCGAGCGGCTGGAGCAGGTGGCGGCCGGTCTGCGCGCGCGCTTCGGCGTGCGCGTGCTGGCCTACAGCGGCGACGTGGCCAAAGCGGGCGACATCGACGGCTTTTGCGCGGCGGTCGCGGCCGAATTTGGCGGGGTGGACATCCTGATCAACAACGCAGGGACCGGCAGCGAAGAGAAGATCCTGACCGCCTCCGACGAACGCTGGCAGTACTACTGGGACCTGCACGTCATGGCGGCGGTGCGCCTCTCGCGCGCCCTGGCCCCGGGCATGAAAGTGCGCGGCGGCGGGGTGATCCTCAACAACGCTTCGATCTGCGCCAGCCAACCTTTGGGCTACGAGCCGATCTACAATACCACCAAGGCCGCCCTGGTGATGTTCTCCAAGTGCCTGTCCAACGAACTGATCGGCGACAACATCCGCGTCAACACGGTCAACCCCGGCCTGGTGATGACCCCAGACTGGATCAAGACCGCCAAGATCCTGACCGAGGGCAAAGACATCACCTGGGAGCAGTACCTGGATAAGATCGCCAAGGACAACGCCCCGATCGGGCGCTTTGCCAGCCCCGAGGAGATCGCCAACCTGTTCGTCTTCCTCTGCTCGCCCAAGGCCAGCTACTGCGTCGGCTCGGCCTACTTCATCGACGGCGGCTGGTTGAAGACGATTTAGCGAAATTGTATGCCCGGAGCGGGCATACAATTTCGCTAAATGCCACATCAAAAAACCAACCTCCGCCTTGGGGCGGGGATTGGGGGTGGGGAATAGTATAATCGTGAGCATGGCAGATTCTAACCGCCCTCTCTATCACTTTAGCGCGCCGGCCAACTGGCTCAACGATCCCAACGGCCTGATTCAATGGAAGGGCCGCTACCACATGTTCTACCAGCACAACCCGGCCGACGCGGTCTGGGGCCCGATGCACTGGGGTCACGCCGATTCGCCTGACCTGGTGCACTGGCGCCACCTGCCGATCGCGATCGCCCCGCAGGCGGGCGGGCCGGACGCCAATGGAGTCTGGTCGGGCTGCGCGGTCGATATGGGCGAGCGGGTGGCCTTCCTTTATACCGGCACCCACGGCCCGGCCGGGTCTTACAACCAGAGCGCCTGCCTGGCCTGGGGCGAGGGCGAACTGCTCGAGCTGGTGCGCCATCCCGGCAACCCGGTCATCGCCGAACCGCCCGTGCCCAACACGACCGGCTTCCGCGACCACACGGTCTGGAAAGAGGGCGGGCTGTGGCGGATGGGGATTGGCTCGGGCGTGCGCGAGCAGGGCGGCGTGGTCTGGATGTACCAGTCGCCCAACCTGATCGACTGGGAATTCCTCGGCCCGCTGTGCCAGGCGGCCGACGTGCCCGCGGCCGATTTCAGCCTGGGCACGATGTGGGAATGCCCGAGCTTTTTTGAAGTGGACGGGCGGCATGGGCTGCTCTTCTCCAGCTGCGACGGCGGCTACGGGCCGACCATCCTGACCGGGGAATACGCGAATGGGCGCTTCCAGCCGCGCCATGTCGAAAAGCTGGACTACGGTGTCAATTCCTTTTACGCCCCGCTGGTCTTCTACGACCAGGCCGGGCGCTGCCTGATGTTTGGCTGGCTGACCGAGGGTCGCAGCGTCAAAGCCCACCAGGAGGCGGGCTGGGCCGGGGCGATGTCGCTGCCGCGCCAGATCGAGATCGGCGCGGATGGGCTGCCGCGCTACAGCTTCCTGCCCGAACTGCGCGCGCTGCGCCAGGAGCGCTTCGCCCTGAGCGCGCAGGAGATGGCCCCCGGCTTGCGGCTGCTGCCGGTGCAAAGCCAGCAGCTCGAAATCCTGGTCGAGCTTGCGCGCGGCGCGGCCCAGCGCAGCGGCCTGGTCCTGCTGCGCGCGCCGGATGGCAGCCTGGAAACCCGCCTGACGGTCGATTGGCAGGCCAACACGCTGAGCCTGGTGCGCGCCAAAGCCAGCCCCGACGAGCGCGCCTTCGGCGGCGAGCTGAGCGCGGAGCTGCCGGCCGACGTGGCGGAAAGCGAGACGCTGCGTCTGCACCTCTATATCGACGGCTCGACGCTGGAGTGCATCGCCAACCAGCGCGTTTCGCTGACCGGGCGCGTCTATCCCGGACGGGGCGACGCGGCAGGCCTTGGGTTGTTTGCCGAAGGCGGATCGGCAAAATTGATCGGCCTGGAAATCTTTACTTTAAAATCTACGTGGTAAAATTAACCCGCGGCAGATAAGTTCTATGAATCTGCGTCAGGCGTTAACGTCCCTGCCGTTTTATTTTCTGGAAGACTTAATCCAGGAACTGCTCGGCAAAATCAGCGTGAGCAACCGCAGCGCCCAGGTGCGCGTGCTGGCTGAGACGTTAGAACGCCGTGAAACCCTGCGCGCGCTGTGGGAGCGCCTGGAACCCGCCGAGAAAGCCGCCGTGCAGCTGGCGCTTTACAATGGCGGCAAACTGGATCAGGCCCGCTACGAGGCCGTGTATGGCGAGTTGCCGGTGAAACCCTTCAGCGGGATTTTTGGGCACCGGCGCAAGCCGCAGTACCTTAAATTGTTTTTTCTGTCTGGCTGGGAGCTGCCCGATGAAATGCTGCAGATCCTGACCGAGTGGGTCGAGCCGCCGCCCGAATTCGAGGCGCAAACCCTGAGCGGGCTTCCGGCGCACCTGCGGGTGGGCAAGCGCAACCTCGAGCTGCTGGCGGTGGAATGCGAACAGGCGGCCTGGCACGACCTGGCGGCGGTTTTGCGCCAGGCGCGCGACGGACGGATCAAGGTCAGCGAGAACAGCCTGCTGCCCACCAGCGCGGCCTTGAAGGTTCTGCAAAAGGAACTGGCCCTGCTCGACTACTATGAGGTCGGCGAGGGGCGCGCCGCCGAGACCATCCGGCCGTGCGGGCTGGTGGCGGCCGCGCAGAGCGGCGGGCTGGCCGAAGCCGACGGCGCGAATCTGCGCCTGAGCGAGCAGGGGGCGGATTGGCTGCAAAATCCGTCGGCGGAGGGGCTGCGGCGGGCCTTTCAAAACTGGATCAAGTCCACCCAGCTGGATGAGCTGCGCCGCCTGGGTGCGCTGCGCGGGCTGCAGTCGGCCGAACTGACCCGGCCCGAGCTGCGCCGGCGGGCGATCCTGGGCGCGCTCAACCGTTTCAAGCCCGGCGAGTGGATCGCGATCGATGAGTTCTTTAAAACCATTAAACTGCAGGGGCATCAATTCGGGGTGGAGATTGGCGGGCGGGTCAATCTGCAGGTGGCCGGGTTCGGCCTGCTCGACTCGGCCTCGGAGTACACACGCTGGCAGGCGGTCAACGGGCAGTACATCCTGGCCGTCTTGATGGAGTACCTGGCCTCGTTTGGCGCGATCGACCTGGGCTATGTCGATCCCAAAGAATCGGGGTATGCCCTGGGCGGGCTGGAAACGTTTGTGACCCGGCCGCTCAGCCGCTACGACGGGTTGAAGTTCATCCGCCTGACCCCGCTGGGGGCCTATCTGCTCGGGCAGACGCGCGAGTATGCGCTGAGCGGGGCGCAGGAAATGCAGCCGCTGCTGGCCTTCGCCGAAAACTTGCAGCTGACGCTGGTGCGCCCGCAGGCGCTCAACCCGAATGACCGGCTGTGGATGGAACGCTTTAGCGCGCGCCTGGGTGAGAACCAGTACCGCCTGGACCCGCAGCGAACCCTTTTGTCATTTGAAGAAGGTTTAAAACTGGATGATGTGCTGTCGTTTTTGGAGCTCAAGACGCTGCGCGAACCTCCCGCCGAGGTGCGCGGGTTCTTTGAGCGGCTGCGCAAGCGCAGCATGCTGCTGACGCGCAAAGCCGAGACCGTGCTCTTCCAGGTGAAAGATGTCGAATTGATGCGTAGTTTATTATCCGATGAAATATTAGGTGACCTGTGTATTCTGGCGGAGGACCACCAGCTGGTGGTCATGGCGAACCAAGAAGATGCCTTCCGCCGCCGCCTGCATGAGTTGGAAGCTGGAGTGAAAAGCTAGATGCTTGTTTTGCACGCCCATTGGCAGCCCCCGCGCTCAACAAATGAGACGGGAAGCGTATTATTCTGGGCCGAAACTTCGACCATCCCGAACACGGAAAGCGGGCAGCCCCCACAGCCGCGCGCGGGCCGTTCGGCGCGCCACATGCCGCGCCCACACCCCTACTGTGCCAGCCGCGATGACCTGATGGACCTGCTGGGAGGCGGCATGCCCGCTTCAGCGGTGCTGCGCCTGCCCAGCGCGAGCGGCCTGCCGCTGCCCTCGCCCAACCTGGTCAGCGAATGGGAGCCGGAGCGCGAGGCGCTGCCGCACCTGGCCAGCTGGACGGTGGAGGGCCTGGGCCTGCCCCCGGCCGCCGCGCTGCAAGGGCTGATCAACCTGCCCTCGCTGGCTTCTTCCACCCCCGGTCTGGCCCTGGCCGACGACGCGCGCTTCTGGCAGGCGGCCGCCGGCCTGGCGATGGAAACGCTGGTGGCGGGCAAGATCCTGCCGGTGCTGTTCGACGCCGGCCAGGGCCAGTACCACGCGCGCTGGAGCGTACTGCTGGACGGTCCGAACGACGCCAGCCGCCTGGCGCGGTTGGAGGCGGCCATGCCGCCGATCTGCCGCGCCACGAGCGTGCCGGGCGCGATCCCCGAGCCGCCGCCGCCCGCCCCGCACGCCCTGCTGGATTCGTTCCTCAACACGGCCTGCGACGGCTTGATGCGCATGTGGGGCTCGCGCGACGCGCCGGTGATCGGGCGTGATGAAAAAGAACCCGGACAGCGCTGGATGGCGGCCCTTTTCAGCTACAACCCGCTGGTGGAAGGCTCGGCGGCCCAGCTGCATGCCTTCGCGGCCAGCCACCGCGCCTGGATGCGCAACCTGCACGCCGCCGGCGACCGCGTCTTCCGCATCGCCTTCCACCTGGAAGCGCCGCAGCAAAGCGAAGACGCGCCCAAGAAAGAAGACTGGCGCCTGTCCTACTACCTGCAGGCGCGCGACGACCCCAGTTTGCTGGTCCCGGCCGAGCTGGTCTGGCAGTCGCGCGGCAGCGTGCTCAACCAGCTCGGGCGGCGCTTCGAACGCCCTCAGGAAAAGATGCTGGCCGCGCTGGGCTATGCCTCGCGCCTGTTCCCGCCGCTGGTTTCCAGCCTGAAAGAAAACACCCCGACCGCGCTGGCGATGGACTCGCTGCGCGCTTATGCCTTTTTGCGCGAGGCCGCCCCTCTGCTGCAGGACGCCGGGTTTGGCCTGCTCGTGCCGCCCTGGTGGAACCAGAAGGGCGCGCGCCTGGGCGTGCGCCTGCGCCTCAGCCCAACCAAGAAGGGCACCAGCGAGACCACCCTCAACCGCATGAAGCTCTCCAACCTGGTCGATTACCAGTGGGAACTTTCGGTCGGCGACACCAGCCTGACCAAAGAGGAGTTTGAGGCGCTGGTCTCGCTCAAATCGCCGCTGGTGCAGATCCGCGGGCAGTGGGTCCAGCTCGACGCCGAACAGGTCGAGGCGGCGATCAAATTCTGGGAAAGCCACAACCTGAAGGGCGAGGTGGGCCTGCTCGAAGCAGTGCGCATGAACCAGGGCCTGGATGGCGGCTTCAACGGGCTGCCGGTTGACGACGTGCAAGCCGAAGGCTGGCTGGCCGAGTGGCTGGTGGCTTTCAACCAGGCCACCTCCGACAACCCGACCCACACCCTGATGGAGCTGCCCCAGCCCGGCGGGCTGAACGGCGAGCTGCGCCCCTACCAGCGCTACGGCTTCTCCTGGCTGGATTTCTTCCAGCGCTGGAAGCTGGGCGCGGTCCTGGCCGACGATATGGGCCTGGGCAAGACGATCCAGACCCTGGCGATGCTGCTCTACCAGAAAGAAACCGGCGGCAGCCTGCCCGGCCCCAGCTTGCTGGTCGCGCCGACCTCGGTGGTGACTAACTGGGAGCGCGAGGTGCGCCGCTTCACCCCCGGCCTGACGACCCTGGTGCACCAGGGCCCCGGCCGCCTGCGCAATGGCGAGCTGATCAAGGCGGCCCAATCGGCCGACCTGGTGCTGACCAGCTACGCCCTGCTGCGCCAGGACATCGACGCGCTGCAGGATGTGCGCTGGCACGGCGTGATCCTCGACGAGGCCCAAAACATCAAGAACCCTTCGGCGCGCCAGACGCAGTCGGCGCGCAAGGTGCGCGGCGATTTCCGCCTGGCCCTGACCGGCACGCCGGTGGAAAACCGCCTGTCCGAGCTGTGGTCGATCATGAACTTCCTCAACCCGGGCTATCTGGGCGCGCGCCAGAGCTTCCGCAGCGAGTTCGCCGTGCCGATCGAACGCTACCACGACGCCGAAGCCACGGCGCGCCTGAAGAACCTGGTTGGTCCGTTCATCCTGCGCCGCGTCAAATCGGACCCGCGCGTGATCCAGGACCTGCCCGAAAAGCTGGAGATGCGCGACTACTGCCAGTTGAGCGAGGAACAGGCCACCCTCTACGAGGCGGTGGTGCAAAACACGATGGCCCAGGTGGAGGCCAGCGACGGCATCCAGCGCAAGGGCCTGGTGCTCTCGATGCTGACCCAACTCAAACAGATCTGCAACCACCCGGCCCAGTACCTGCATCAGACCAACCAGACTGGCCAGAATGGCCAGACCGCTGGCCTGGAGCTGGGCGGGCGCAGCGGCAAGCTCGAACGCCTGGTCGAGATGCTCGAGGAGATCCTCGAGGTGGGCGACCGCGTGCTGATCTTCAGCCAGTTTGCCGAGATGGGCAAGCTGCTCTCCAGCTATCTGCCGGGCGCGCTGAACACCTCGACGCTCTTTTTGCACGGCGAAACCCCGCCCCCGCAGCGCGACCAGATGGTGCGGCGCTTCCAGGAAGACGAGCACGCCCCGCAGGTCTTCGTGCTCTCGCTCAAAGCGGGCGGCACCGGCCTGAACCTGACCCGCGCCAACCACGTCTTCCATTTTGACCGCTGGTGGAACCCGGCCGTGGAAAACCAGGCCACCGACCGCGCTTTCCGCATCGGGCAGACGCGCAACGTGCAGGTGCACAAGTTCGTCACGATCGGCACGATGGAAGAAATGATCGACGAACTGATCGAAAGCAAGAAAGACCTGGCCCAAATGGTGATCGGCAGCGGCGAACAGTGGCTGACCGAGCTGTCGACGGACGATTTGCGCTCGCTGGTTTCGCTGCGCAGGAGTTAAGATGACCGAAAACCCGGCCGATAATCCCGAAAACCCCAAACCCGCGCCGCGCCGCCGCGGCCGCCCGCCCGGCCGCAAAACCACCGCGGCAGCCGAAGCCGCACCGCGCAGCGCGCCGGTTCTCGACTTGCCCCCGCCGCCGCCCCCGCCGGCCATCATCCCGCCGCCGCCGCCGGTAGAGCAGCCCAAGCCGCTGCGCCCGGCCGAGCAGCGCCCGCCCCAGGGAGCGCGCACGGGGGGCAACCAGCGCAATTTCCGCAATAACCGCGGACCGCGCCGCGAGGCGAACCCGCTCGACCGCGGACCGCGCCGCAAAACCGAGAACCCCGCTCAGGACGGCGAAGCCCCCAAGGCGGATGGCCAGCCGGCGCAGACGCCGCAAGCCCCCCAAAATATGCAGGGGGAGGAAAACCGCGCGCGGCAGGGCGGCCAACCCAGGCGCGGCGCGGCCAACCAGGCTCAGAATCGCGGCCAAAACCGCGGGCAGGGCCGCGGGCAGAATCAAAACCAGAATCAGCCTCAAAACCAAAATCAAGGCCAGGGGCAGGGGCAAAATCAGAACCAAAACCAGGGCCAGAACCAGCAGCGGCGCGGGCGAACGGGCCGGCAGGCGCAGAACAACCACCGCCAGAACCAGCCCAACCGCCAGCCCAACGAAAACCGCCCGGTCAACGAAGATGGCCAGGCTGCCAACCGTCCGCAGAACCGCGGCCAACAGCAGCAGCGCCGCGGCAGCGACCCCAACCGCGCGCCGCGCCCGGCCCAGGCCCAGGGCGGCGAAACCGCCAAACCGCCGCTGGCCGCGCCCAAACTGCGCCAGCCCAGGCCGGAACGCCAGGCAGGCGAGAAAGGCCAGCGCAAACAGCGCAGCACCGCAGCCAACCCCTTCATTTATAACAAACCGCCGCCGATCAAGACCAGCAGCGGGATCAAGGCGCTCAGCCAGGACGGCAGCTACGCCCTGAGCTGGTGGGCGGCGCGCTGGATCGCGGCCATGGAAAACCTGGTCGACGGGCGGCGCCTGAGCCGTGGGCGCAGCTACGCCAAAGAGGGCCAGGTGCTGGCGATCGAGGAGAAGCCGGGCGGCGTGCAGGCGATGGTGCAGGGCTCGCGCCCGAAGCCCTACCGGGTGGCGATCGAGGTCATCCCGCTCTCCGACCGCGAGTGGGAGCAGGTCTTTGATGTGCTGGCCAGCCAGGCCCTTTTCGCGGCCCAGCTGCTGGCAGGTGAGATGCCGCGCAACATCGAAGAGGCCTTCGACGCGGCCGGGACCAGCCTGTTCCCGGCCCGCCTGGGCGACCTGCACACCGACTGCTCCTGCCCCGACTGGGCCAACCCGTGCAAGCACGTCGCGGCGACCCATTACATCCTGGCCGAGCGCTTCAACGAGGACCCTTTCCTGCTCTTCCGCCTGCGCGGGCGCAGCTCCGAGCAGATCCTGGCTGCGCTGCGCGAGCGGCGCTCGGCTTCCAGCGGGGATGAGCCGCTGTTTGAAGAAGCCCCCCAGGAAGAGGCCGCGCCAGCCCCGCCGCTGGAGGCCAACCTGGCCGGGTTCTACAACCTGGGCGAGCCGCTGGAGGATTTTGCTCTCTCGTTTAAGACCCCCACGATCGAAATGCCGGTGCTGAAGCGCCTGGGCGACCCCAACTTCCTCGGGCAGGAATCGCTGCTGGCCACGATGGAACCCGTCTACCGCGCCGTGCGCCAGTCGGCCCTCGAAGCCGCGCTGGGCGAAGCGCGCGAAGAGGAGACGGCCGAGTAAGCCACAGGAGCGCCAATGATCGAGTACCGCCTGGCCACCCCCGCCGACGCGGCGGAAATCGCCCGCCTCAACCACGACTTCAACCAGTCTGACGAGCCGCCCGCGGCCTATGCCGCCCGCCTGGATGACCCGCGCCGGGTGGATTGGCCGGTGCTGGCCCTGCTGGACGGCCGGGCGGTTGGGCTGGCCAACCTGCGCCTGGCGCACAGCGTCTTCTACCCTGAACCCTTCGCTGAAGTCAGCGAGATGTTTGTCGAGGAAGGCCAGCGCCGCAAGGGCATCGGCATGGCCCTGCTGCGCTGCGCCGAGGAGCTGGCGCGCCAGCGCGGCGCGGCGCAGATCGTGATCGCGACCGATTTTTACAACCACGCCGCCCAGCAGCTCTACCGCGCCGCGGGCTACCAGCATTACGATATCCTTCTGGCGAAACCGCTCCAGGAGGAACGGGAGGAAAAGGTGAAAGCCAGGCAGGAGAGTCAAATGGCAGCGCGGGAGAAGTCATCGTGACGGGCTCACACCGAAAAACCCTCGCGCGCAGGTTTTGGCGGCACGCCGTGCCGCCAAAACCTGAAAAAATTAAATCTCCCCCGCCCTTGAGGGCGGGGGCCGGGGGGTGGGTGATAAAAACGTACCCCTCAAAGGGGGAGGGGTGAATAACGCCTCTTTTTGGCCCGCCCCGTTTCGCGCGGCCGTGTCGCTCACCTTTGACGACGGGCTGGAATCGCAGCTGCGCACGGCCGCGCCGCTGCTCGAGCAGGCCGGGCTGCGCGGCACCTTTTACCTCAACCCGGCCGGTGACTGGCAAACCCGGCTGGCACGCTGGCAGCCGCTGCAGGCACGCGGGCACGAGATGGGCAACCACACCATCCAGCATCTCTGCTCGCTCAACAACAACCTGCCCTGGCAGCGCGGTCACAACGCAATCGACTGGACCCTGGAACAGATCCAGGCTGACATCCTCGAGGCGCAGCGGCGCCTGGACGCGCTCTTCCCCGCTCAGGGCCGCAACAGCTTCGCCTACCCATGCTACGAATCGACGGTTGGGCGCGGGCGGCAGCGCGTTTGCTACACCCCATTCGTGGCCGAACACTTTGTCGCCGCGCGCCACAAGGGCGAGATGCAGGCCGCCCTGGCCAACGACCCGCTCTACTGCGACCTGCACCATCTCTCCTCCTGGCCGGTGGAACACCAGCCCGGCGCGCTGATGGTCGGGCTGGCCGAGCAGGCGGCCCAGCTCGGGCGCTGGGCGGTCTTCACCTTCCACGGCATCGACGAGGGCGGCCTGGCGGTGAGCGAGGCGGATTTCCGCGAGCTGGTCGATTTCCTGGCCCGCCGCGCGGATATCTGGACTGCCCCGCTGGCCGAGGCCGGCGCGTACGTGGCCGGGAAGCAGGGGTGAGGTCGGGGCAGGCAAGCAGCACAAAATAAGAAAGGCAGTGCGTGTTTATGCAAAAAATCACACCGGCTTATGCCGCTGAAAACCGCGGGCATTACTCGCCCGGCATGCTCTGTAACGGCATGCTGTACATTTCCGGGCAGCTCTCGATCGACATGGACACGCGCCAGGCGGCCCAGGGCGGGATCGAGGAGCACACCCGCCTGGCCCTGCATAACCTGGAGCGCGTCTTGAACGAGGCCGGGCTGACCCGCGAGAGCGTGGTGCAGTGTAGGGTCTATGTGACCGATATCGAGGGCTGGGAGCAGGTCAACCGGGTTTACGCCGAGTTCTTTGGCGCGTACAAACCGGCCCGCGCGGTCGTGCCGGTGCCAAAACTGCATTTTGGCTGCCTGGTGGAAATCGAGGCGGTCGCGGAGGCGCAAAAACGATGAACTACCGCTGTTCCAGCTGCGGTCAAACGGAGGATGTTGCTTCGCGCAGGCCCAAATGCGCCTGCGGCGGGCTGTGGCTGCTGGACTACCTGGCCCCGGGTTTTGACCTGGCGCGGGTCGAGCGCGATACGTGGAGCCTGTTCCGCTACCGCGCCTTCCTGCCGCTGCAGGGCGAGACCTGGCGCGAGGTCAGCCTGGGTGAGGGCCTGACCCCGGTCATCCCACTGGATGAGGAGGTGCTGCTCAAGATGGACTACTGCATGCCGACCCTCTCCTTCAAAGACCGCGGCGCGGCCGTGCTGGTGGCGCACTGCAAGGCGATCGGGGTGGAGGCGGTGGTGCAGGACAGCAGCGGCAACGCCGGCAACAGCGTGGCGGCCTACTGCGCCCGGGCCGGGATCGCCTGCGAGATCTTCGTACCCGAGGGCACTTCGCCGGCCAAGATCGCCATGATCCGCTCGCACGGGGCGGATGTGACGGTCGTACCGGGCACGCGCGATATGTGCGCCGCGGCCTGCCGGGAAAAGGTGGAGCGCGAGGGCAGGTTCTACGCCAGCCACGTCTACAACCCCTTCTTTTATGAAGGCACCAAGACCTACCTGTACGAGGTCTACGAACAGCTCGGGCGCGTGCCGCAGCGCCTGTTCGTGCCGCTGGGCAACGGCACACTCTTCATCGGGATCGTGCGCGCCCTGGAAGAGTTCCTGGCGGCCGGGATCCTGACCGCCATGCCCGAAGTGATCGCGGTGCAGAGCGAGCGCTGCGACCCGCTGGCGCGCGCCGCGGCAGCGGGGCTGGCCCAGCCCGCGCCCGTCACGCCCGTCCCGACCCTGGCGGAGGGCATCGCCATCGGCCAGCCGATGCGCGGCGCGCAGATCCTGGCTTCGATCCGCAAATACAACTTCACGGTGATCACCGCCCGCGAGGCGCGCATCCTCGAGGCGCGCGCTGCCCTGGCGCGGCGCGGTGTGTTCTGCGAGCACACCACCGCCGCCACCTACGCCGCCTACCTGGACTACCGCGGCCGGCACGGCCCCACCCCCGACAGCCTGCTGCCGATGTGCGGGGCGGGGTTGAAGTCGGAGCACTAAGAGAGCGGGCAGCGGTCAGCAGTTTCGGGGTCCGCTGTCCGGGATCTGCTGTCGGGGCAGGGACCTGGAGTCGATTGGCGTAGATAATCTGACTTTTCACAACTGGAGAAAAGCATTGGAAACCATGCAGCGGAAAACGATCCTGTACCTCCTCCCTGTTGTGCTGCTGGCCAGCACCGCCTTTGTGTTTTCGGCTGGCGCACACTGGTGGGGAAAAGCCTGGGGGTATGTGGCGGGGTTCGTGTTCTACAATGGGTTCTGGTGCATCCTGGTGCCTTTGTTTCTTCTGGGCCCAGGCCAGTTCGCGGCGCTTTTTCATGAGACGAACCCGTTGTTTCAGAAAAAGCACTGGTGGTTAATCGCGCTCCTGCTCTCCACGACAGCCGGCGCATTGGGGATGCTCTCTGCCCATGACCTGGCCAATACGCCCGTGACGCTGGTGCTGGTCGCCATCCCAGCGGCGGTGATGACCGGCGCCTGCGAGGAAATTCTCTGGCGCGGGGTATATGTCAAAACCTTTCCATGCCATCCGTTGTGGGGGTTGATCTATCCTGCCCTGGGCTATGCCGCCTGGCACATCTCCCCCCAGCTGGTCTATCCTGCCAGCATGCCGGGCGGGATGTTCGCCTTTGCTGGCCTGACGTTTTTCCTGGGGCTGTGCTACGGGCTGGTTGCCTACCGGACCGGCTCGTGCAAATGGACGGCCATCTCCCACAGCCTGAACGGGATTTTGGATATCGGCGGAGCGCTGGCCCCCGCGCTTCACCTGATTTTGTTTGCGCAGGGATAAGGTACACCATGAAACAATCAATTGTGCATATTGCCCTCGTGGTCGATGACTACGACGAAGCGATCGCGTTTTATACGCAAAAGCTGCATTTCAGCCTGGTTGAGGACACCTACCAGCCAGCCCAGGACAAACGCTGGGTGGTCGTGGCCCCGCCGGGTTCGCAGGGCACGACCCTGCTGCTGGCCAAAGCCTCCAAACCGGAACAGCGGCCGTTTATCGGCAACCAGACCGGCGGGCGTGTCTTTCTGTTTCTCAACACCGACGATTTTTGGCGGGACTACCACGAGATGGTCGAACGGGGCATCCATTTTGTCCGGCCGCCCAAAGAAGAGGAATATGGCCTGGTCGCCGTCTTTAAAGATTTGTACGGCAATCTCTGGGACCTGCTGCAGCTGGTCCCCGATCACCCGCTGATGAAGCGCAGTGGTTGATCATACTTTTGATTATTAAAAATTTGCGGCTACGCCGCAAATTTTTAATAATCCATACGAATTTGGGACAAGCAAGAAGCGAGCAGGAGTAGACCCTGCCGCCTACACTGCCGTCCGCCAATACACGCGGAATGTCCAGCGGATTGAGGTCTTGTTTTCGCGCTTCAGGTGTTCAATCGCTTTTTTGCCAAAAATGAAGCCGTAGGTGCTGACGATGTGCTCCAGGCTGCCGTACTCCTGATCGCAGACGATGTCCTGATAAGCAAAATCAAATTCTTCGCGAAAGATGCGGTCCACCTCGTCGTCGACCTTCTCCACATCATCGATCACGGCATACAGGTCGCCGCCGTACCCGCTGGGCGGGATGCCCAGGTAGACCAGCGGGCCGCGCGCCACGCGCAGGCCCTCGCGGATAAAGGCGCGGTACTGCGCGGGCGGGTAGAGCGCCAGGGTAATCGCGGTGACCACGTCCAGCGAGCGGTCCGCCAGCGGCAGAGCCAGGGCGTCCCCGCTCAGATAGGTCACGCGCCGCGCCGCCGCATCCGCCCCCGCAACGCGGGCTTTTTCGCGCGCGATGCGCAGCATGACCGGCTCATACTCGAGCGCGATGACGGCTTGCGCGTCGCGCGCCAGCGCCAGGCTGGACTGGCCCGTGCCCGCTCCGATGTCCGCGATGCGCTTGCCGCGCAGGTCGATGATCTGGCGCAGCTGCTCATAGACGGTGGGGTGATAGGGCGTGCTTGAAAACGCCTCGTAGACCTCGGGGTAATCGCGGTACAGAATATCCCAGCGGTTCTCGATCGACTCAGGTCGCTGCATGGATCACCTTCCCTATCCACTCCATTTTCGAGGTAAAAATCGAGTGGGTCACAAAACGGGATGCCGCCGCCAGACTGTTTCTTCCACCCCTCTCCAAATTCGCGGCGAATTTGGAGAGGGCAGGGGTGAGGTCGGGCAGGCGAGCAGTTACGCTTAATTTTACTTCGCAGGCAGCGTGCGCGCGAAATCCAGGCTGGTCTGGACCCAATCGGCCAGGTCTTCTTCCGTTTCCAGCCCATGCGAATCGACGGTCAGCCAGCCGGCCATGGCCTTGCCGGTGAAATCAAAGGAGAGTGTTGTAGAATGGATGAAATGCTGCGCATTTCATCCATTCTACAACACTCTCTTCGAAGGGGAAGAGGAACGCTGCCGGGTATACGCAGACCGGACAGCGGACCGCGGACCGCGCTATAATAAACTCGAACCCATTCATTCCAGGAGCATTCTTATGAAACAAGCAGTGATGACCCAGCCCGGCGTGATCGAATATCGCGACATTCAGCGCCCGCAGGCCGGGCCAGGCGAAGTCTTGATCCAGATCCGGCGCATCGGCGTGTGCGGCTCGGACATCCACGTCTACCACGGCATGCACCCCTACACCTCCTACCCGGTGGTGCAGGGCCACGAAGTTTCGGGCACGGTGGCCGAGCTGGGCGAGGGCGTGAGCGGGCTGCAGCCCGGCGATATCGTCACCTTCCAGCCGCAGGTGACCTGCGGCAAATGCTACCCCTGCCAGCACGGCATGGAGCACATTTGCGAAGAGCTGAAGGTGATGGGCTTCCAGACCGACGGCGCGGCCCAGGAGTTCTTCCCGGTCGCCGCCAATATGGTGCTCAAGCTGCCCGAGGGCATCAACCTCGACCAGGCCGCGATGGTCGAGCCGGTCTCGGTGGGCGTGCATGCCATCCGCCGCGCGGGCGGGGTGGAGGGCAAGAACGTGCTGGTGCTGGGGGCCGGGACGATCGGCAACCTGCTGGCCCAGGCCGCGCGCGCCAGCGGGGCGCGCCAGGTGATGGTGACCGACCTCAGCCCGTATAAAATCGAGCGCGCGCGCCTGTGCGGGCTGGGCTGCGCGGTCAACCGGCGCGAGCAGGACCTGGGCGAAGCGGTGCTGAGCTGCCTGGGGCCGGAGCGCGCCGACGTGATCTTCGAGTGCGTGGGGGCCGAGGCGACCATCACCGACGCGGTCAATGTGGCCCGCAAAGGCTCGACGATCGTAGTGGTGGGCGTGTTTGGCAAGAAGCCGCTGGTCGACCTGGGCCTGCTGCAGGACCGCGAGCTGACCATGGTCGGCACGCTGATGTACCAGAAGGTCGATTACGAGCGCGCGATCGAGTTCATCGCGGCCAAGAAAATTGCCCTCGAACCGCTGATCTCCTCGCGCTTCTCCTTCGATCGCTACCTGGACGCCTACCACACCATCGAAGCCGCCCACGGCGATTCGATGAAGGTGATGATCGAGCTGTAGCCCGGCCGGATGCTGCGAGCCCTGCTGCGCCTGCGCAACGCGATCGACTACCCCCTGCGCCAGTTATTCCGCTGGCGCAGGGGCGGGTTTGTGCCGCGCGCCGGGGATATGCGCGGGCTGTTCGAGCACCTGCCCGCCGAGCGGCGCGCCGAAGCGGCCCGGCTGGAAGCGCGCCTGCGCGAACAGTACCGCCTGGAGGCGTTCAAGCAGGTCACCTCGCCAGCCAACTACCGCGAGAACCTGTTTTACCTGGCCATGCTCGAAAGCGGGCTGGAGCGCGCCGGAGCCGGGCTGCCTGATAATCTGCTGGCGGCTGACATTGGCCCCTCGCACTGGTTCTACGTAATGGGGCTGCACGCCCTGCTGCGCTGGTGGCGCGCGCCGGGCGGGCGGGCGGTGGCGCTGGAAGGCTACGAGGCCGACCCCTACCGGGTCTACGCCGACCTGCGCTCGCGCTGTGACCACGCGCTCGGGCATCTGCGCGGACTGCAGGGGGCGGTCTACCTGCCGCGCGCCTTCACGGCCCAGCCGGGGCGCTTCCAGCTGATTTTGATGCTCTTCCCATTCGTCTTCGAGCAGGATCACCTGGAATGGGGGCTGCCAGGGCGGCTCTTCCGCCCGGATGAACTGCTGCGCGCCGCCTGGGACAGCCTGGGGCCGGGCGGGACGCTGCTGATCGTCAACCAGGGCCAGGCCGAACACGAGCAGCAGCGCCAACGCCTGCGGGCGGCCGGGATCCCTATTGCGGCGGCCTTCCGGCAGGACGACCTGCTGTTCAAGTATCGCTGCGAGCGGTTTGTACTGGCGGCGCGCCGTGCAGCTTGAGTACGATCCCGCCGCGCTGGGTGAACGCGCCGCCGGGTTCGCCGCCCGCCTGGCAACCGAAATCGGCCCGCGCCCGGCCGGCAGCGCGGAAGAGGCGCGCGCCGCGGACCTGGCGGCCGGGCTGCTGGCGGAATGGGGCTACACGCTGGAGCGCTGCCCGTTCCGCTTCGCCCCCCAGCCGTACTACTTCCCCTATTACACCCTGCTGGCCGCAGCTTTCCTGCTGGCCAGCGCCCTGCTGGCGGTTTTTCCCTGGCTGTGCCTGTTCCTGCCCCTGCTGGCGGGCGGGCTGCCATTGATCAGCGACTGGCTGCTGGCGCGCCTGCCCAAACGGGCCAGCGCGGCCAACCTGCTGGCCCTGCCGCCGGGCGCGCGCCTGGACGAACTGGATCTGATCCTGGTCGCGCACCTCGACACAGCCCGCGCCCTGCCCTACCGCGGTAATTTCCTGCACCGCCTGAGCGGGCAGATTGACGACGGCGCGCTGCGCCTGGGCCTGATCCTGGCCGCGCTGGCGATGTTCCCAATCCTGGGTTTTGGCCTGAGCGCGCCGCTGCATTGGGCAGCGCTGACGGTCAGTTCGGTCATGGCGGCGGTGCTGAGCGGGCTGGACCTCTGGCAGCAGCTGGGCGAGCGCGGGCGTTATACCGCCGGGGTCAGCGACAACGCCTCGGGCGTGGGAGTGCTGCTGGCCCTGGCCGAGCTGCTCGCGCCCAACCAAGCGGAACACTTGCGCGTGGGTTACCTCTTCACGGCGGCCGAGGAGTGCGGGCTGTACGGCGCGGAAGAGTTCGCAAAGCTGCTCAAAGCGCACGGACTGCGCCCGCACGTGCTGGCGGTCGACATGGTCGGGGCGGGCAGCCAGCTGCGCCTGGTGCGCGAGGCGGGGCCGCTCTTGCCCGCGCGCAGCGACGCGGCGCTCAACGCCTGGATCGAGCGCGCCGAACCGGAGGTGGAGCAGCTGCGTTTCACGCGCCGCAGCAGCGACTTCGCGCCCTTCGCCCGGCGCGGCATCCCGGCCGCCTGGATTGAGGCCAACGGCACACCGGCCTTCTGGCGGGCTTACCACACCCTGCAGGACGGGCTGGCCCTGCTCGATGCGCGCATGCTGGGGCGCTGCGCCGCCGCGCTGGCGCGCCTGGTGGCGTTGTTGGAGCGTGACAAGTCTGGTAGAATGAAGTGAGGATTAAGACCCACCCCCTACCCCCTCCCGAAACGGGAGGGGGGAAAGATTTTTGGAGGTAGATTGTGACACTTCGTGTCACAATCTACCTCCAAACCTCCGGGATTTACCCCTGAGGCTAGGCGAGGGAGCAGGGGTGAGGGAAACGTCGATCCAGAGGAATGCGATGGACTTTTTACAGGATTTGTTTTCCAAACCCTACCCTTCGGAGAAGGCGCCTGAGGTTGAGCGCCTGCTCGAAGAGCTGATCAAAATCGGCAAGAGCGACGATTACCTGGCCGAGCGGCACATGCCCGGCTTTAATATGCAGCACCGCCACAACCGCGCCCGCCAGATCGGCGCGCGCCTGGATGAGATCGGCGGGCTGGCGCTGATGGAATATGCCCATCGCCAGGTGCGCCGCAAGGCCTCCAAGGTGCTGGCCGAACACCTGGAATACTGCTGGGACGAAGTCGGCAAGTGGCGCGCCTGAGCGGGCATGAATTTTGACGTTCTGGGCAAAGGGCTGCTGGTTCTCGGACTATGTCTGGCGGCCGTGGGCGGCTTGATCTGGCTGGCCGGGCGCTTTTTGCCAGGGCTGGCGCGCTTTCCCGGCACGCTCAAGTTTGAGCTGGGCGGCCTGACCTGCGTGGTGCCGCTGCTGGCTTCGATCGTGTTGAGCGTCGCACTCACCATCCTCTTAAATCTTGCCGCGAGGTTTTTACGCAAATGACCGATTGGCCTGCCTGGTTCCGTTATCAACTCAAAGCCAGCGCGGACGGGCTGGTGTGGGGCTTTGCCCAGCTCAACCCGGAATGGCTGGAACAGACCCCGCCCGACCCGCAGTCGCTGGGCACATGGCCAGCCCTGCGCCACCTCTGGCATGTGACCGAATACGAGCGCTGCCTGGCCCTGCCGTCGATGCAGTTGTGGCTGGGTGGGCCGCTGCCGGCGGAAGACGCCTGGGACAACAGCGACGAAGCCTGGGCCACCCTGCCGGACAAAAACCCACCGGCCCTGATCGCCGCTTTCCTGGACGTGCGCCAGCAGCAGATTGCCCTGCTCGACCAGCTCGAGGGGGTCGACTGGCTGGCCGCGCGCCAGACGCCCTGGGGCGATTGGCCGCTTTCGCGCATCGTCACCAAAACCTTCCAGCACACCTATGAGCACGCCGACACGCTGCTGCGCATGGGGGTGTGGTGGGAGCACATCCTGGAGTTGATCGCGCAGTACCAGGCCAGGGCAGACGCGCAGGAAACCGGTGGCGGCGCCTGACCCGGTAATTGAGCGCCTGCTGGCCTGGGCTAACAGCCGCGAAGATATTCGCGCGCTGGTGCTGAGCAGCTCGCGCACCAACCCGACCGTCAGCGCGGAGCTGGTCGACCCGCTCTCCGACTACGACCTGGATGTGATCATCGACGCGGACGCGCGCGCCTGGTACGAGAACCGCGCCTGGCTGGAGGGCATGGGCAAGGTGATGGTCGGGTTTGTCGAGCCGCCTGCCCGCGAATACGGCATCGAGCTCTTTGGCTGCGTGATCCTTTACGAAGACGGGCTCAAGATCGATTACACGATCATGCCGGTTTCGATCTTCAAGCAGGTAGTGGCCGAGCCGCAGCTGCGCGGCGGCTGGGACGATGGCCACCGCGTGCTGCTGGACAAGGACGGCCTGGCGGCCGGCATGCCCAAACCCACCCACCGCGAGTTTATCCCGCGCCCGCCGTCAGAAGCCGAATACCGCGACCTGATCGAGCGCTTCTTCACAATGGCCACCTACAGCGCCAAGAACCTGTGGCGCGATGAGCTGATCACCTTCAAACACTGCTGTGACGATGAGATGAAGGGTCTGCATCTCGCGCGCATGCTCGAATGGCAGATGGAGATCGAACAGGGCTGGAGCGTGCGCCTGGGGGTGCTGGGGCGCAAGCTGAAGAGCCGCCTGGATGCGCGGCTGTGGGCCGAGTTTGAAAGCCTGTACGTCGGGCCGGGCCTGGCCGAGAACTGGGACGCGCTTTACCGCTCGATCGAACTGTTCCGGCGCGTGGCGGGTGAAGTCGGCGCGCGCCTGGGCTATGCCTACCCCGCCGCGCTGGACGAGCGCGTCAGCGCCTACCTGCGCGGGGTGCAGCAGATGGGAAGGTAAGAGCGGCAAGGCCCTCCCCTGGCCCCTCCCGAAGCGGGAGGGGAACAAATATTTAAGCGGTTTTTGGGACACTTTGCGTCCCAAAAACCGCAAAAAATGGCTTTGCCCCCGCTGCCGCTTACGGCCGCCCGTAAGGGCGCGTCGTGGATCGGGACCTGCCCCGAGCTTTCGAGGGGGTGGGGAAATGGGATCTGTCCGCCCTTAAACTCCCAAAGGGAGAGGGTCAAAAAAAACCGGACAGCGGACCCCGGATAGCGTCCTTTTCCCCCCCGGCCAATCCGTCAAACAAGATTTCCTTGACGTTGCGCGTGATCGTCTCTTCGACGATCATGTAGCGGTGGGTCGGGTATTTTTGCAGGATGTACCAGACGGTCTGGCGGAAGCTCTCCCATTCGGCTGAGGAGAAAATCACCAGGTCGTCCATCACGCGCACCAGCTTGTAGGTCTTGTCGACCGTGTTGGCGGGCGCGTAAGAGGGCCAGGTGATGCGGGCGACCATGTCAAGGCGCGCCACCGGCCGGGATTCGATGTTGGCGGGGATGATGTAGCCCTGCGAAATCTGCCAGACGAATTTCTCGCGCGTGTCGTCGCCAATCCGCGTGCCCGAGGCGCGCAGGTTCCACAGGCATTGAATCGGGTCGTTGTCGAAGTAAATCCAACGGAAAATCGCGTCGGCCACCAGCGTGCGAATGCGCACGACCATTTTTTCACGGTAGGCAGGAAAGCACAGGTTGTAGTCGGCGATCGCGATGATCTGCGAGGGCGATTCGAGCACCGGCTGGATATCTTTTTCAAAATCGTCGGGGTTGTTGATGGTGACGAAGCCCGATTTTTGCAGCTGTTCCAGGTAATTGGCTTTGCCGCTGCCGGGCAGGCCTACAACAAAAACGATCGTTCTTTCCATGGCGCCTCTGTGTTCCGCTGAAACTGGGGGATGCGTTGAGGGTATTGTAACACGCTCAACGCATCCGATTCGCTCCCTGACTTCCACTTGCAGGCGCTTTGCATTCATCCCCCGTAACTGCTCACCCCACCCCCGGCCCCGCCCCTCGTGGGGCGGGGAGCGGAGGGATTGGAGATGAAATGCGGCACTTTGTGCCGCATTTCATCTCCAATCCTCTTTTGCTTCCCCTTCCTGGAGGGACGCTCTTCAGCGCACTCTGCCTGTGTCCAGGAGGACCCGAAGGGGTGAGGGGCTGGGGATGGGTTTTCCCACCAGGGTGAATGGTTACCATTCCACGTCTTTCTTAAAGGCCAGGTATTCATGCTATGGCTTTCTCAAGAAAGCTTGACACCAACGCAAATGGACCCACCCCCAACCCCCTCCCGAAGCGGGAGGGGGCAAAACCAAGAGGTTTGGGGACATGTCCCCAAGTCCCCTCTGCTCCCC
>Ga0172368_10002598_pt1 | contig 22782 bp, 14 predicted proteins | sample Lak11m_FD_114540 | JGI IMG/M metagenome (GOLD analysis project Ga0172368, IMG submission 114540) | Freshwater microbial communities from Kabuno Bay, South-Kivu, Congo - kab_022012_11m | ecosystem: Environmental > Aquatic > Freshwater > Lake | place: Democratic Republic of the Congo: South-Kivu...
AGAGGATTGCCAGTGTTGCGAAATCATCTCCTTTTGTAATCCGCTCCTTGAACCCTGCAAGCTGCTCACTGGCTTCATTCCGTTCGACCTCCCCGATGGCCGGCTCCCTTGTGATGATACCAATTTCCACTTCTGCATCAATCTCCGGGATACTGTCTTTAGGGATCTTTCTAAAAAAGGATTTCACTTCTGCAGGTGTAACTAATACATTTTCAGTAATTTTCATCTGCTCTTTTTCAACCAGCATCTGTTCCTTGATCAAATCCTTCATATCAGCCTTGATCTCCAGCAGGCTCTTGTGGTAATACTCTTCAAGCAGATCAGGTGAACCAGCCTGAGCAATGAAATAACGCATTCTCCTGTCCATCTCTTCTTCGACCTGGGTGTCGGTTACCTCCAGGCTATCGACTTCTGCCTGGTGAAACAGCAACTTCATGAAAAGGATGTTCTCAAAAATCTGACACTTTATACGTTGCGGGCTACCGGTGATATTTCCCTGAGCTCTGTATTGAAGGTACTGTGTCTCCAGGTCAGATTTCAGGATCATATGACCTCCCACAATCCCAACTATACCATCGATGATGGTATCCTGGGCAAAAGTTTCAGCTTGAAACAGCGCAAAGGTCAGGAAGAGTATAACATAGCGGAATCGTTTCATGTAGGTCGTTTTTTTTTGATAACCGGCTCAATAGATCTCAACCGAATTCTTTTGCAGGGCTTCTTCATAAACATCCTGACGCATTGTGTTCAGAAGGTTCAGTTTTCGTTTATTGAGAATGATGCTTTTTATCCGTTCTTTCTCAAATTGTAACGGAGAAGCGTTCTCTTTAATTTTAAAATCCAGAAACTTTACCATGTACAGATAGAGAGAATCCTGCATCTCAAAGGACCGCCGGTTGCGAAGAAACTCCTCCTGATTGTAAGTAAGTATAGGGATTTGCTTGGTCACATCCTCAAAAATCAGCCAGGTCTCATCGTCCAGGAAATATTGTGTTGATTGTTTGTCACACAGTTCGGCCAGGGATTCCTTATCCCGGGGGTCCTCTGAGAAAAAAAACCGGCGGAACAGCCTGATCTGTTTGGAATCGACCGGGACCTTTACATAAGAAAGTCTTACGATATTATTCTTCAACAGGAATATATCCAGGTTTGCTTCATAGTAGGAAGCTATTTCATTATCGAATACCATTGTATCGAGGCGCTGGTCGATCAACATATTTTCATAGGCAAATAACACCAGTGAGTTTCGGTAGTCCTCCAACTCTTTCGAGAAATTCATCTGATTTTCTGTAAGGTTCTTTTCCGCCTGATGAATAAGGATCTTCTTTTTGACCCAGCTATCGATATAATTCCTGGTAAGACTCAGGCTATCAGTTGGAGAAGTTCCGGGAGCAACCAGGCCAGTAAGGTCTGATTCAAAGAGATAGTCATCATCCACCCTCGCCACCGGTCTTTCGCCCTCCCTGTGAAAGTAGGAGCAGGAAGTTAACAGAAGCAGGAAGATTACCAGACTGTTTTTCAACGGCTATTTTATTTTAGCAAAGACCTCTTTATTAACAACGACAGGGTATTTGATTTTCAGGTCTTTGATCCATTGGGTTTCAAGGTAATTCTGATAATCGGCAGTAATAAGTCCACGAGCTTCATTGAGCTCTTTCGCTTCGGGTTTTAAAACTTCCCGGATATTTACAAACACGATCCCGTCATCCGTTTTCATTTCATCAGAGATTCCGGTGGCCCAAGTGATTTTCTCAATGATGGGATTGTCCTTTTTTGAGAATTTCCCGCTCTGTATTGTCAGCAGTTTTAATGAATCCTGATTAATCTCCAACAATATTTCGTCGTCTGATAATCCGGTGGCAAGGAAGTTCTTTACACGGACACCCGTCTCGGGGTTTTTAACGGTATAGATACTGGCATCCACGCGCGGTCCCCACATGTAATCTGATTTATTGTCTTCATAAAACAGCTTCAGGCCGACGGTGTCTTTTACCGCTTTTGACCATACGTTTTTGTCCGTCAGGTCGAAAAGGAGAATCCCGTCCCTGTATTCATTCATCAGCGCCTTGAATTCGGGGTATTTCTTTTCCAGGTTCTTGTCTTCAACCATCAGCAGTTTTTCATTCAGAAAATCGTGGTACTGAATGTCAACATAGGTTGTTATACTCTTTTTGTCCCCTTTTTTTTGTTTGACAGCAATATAGGCGGCGAAGTCCTTTTGTGTCGTTACCTGATCACCTATTTTAAACAGAGGTTTATTCATCCCGGCAGCAAGTACCGGATTCCATTTGGCAAAAAACACGCTGTCAGTCACAACGGTATAGAACTCTTCCTTTGCCGGAAGGTACTCTTTCAGTCCATACTCAGCAATAATTCTTTTCGTGACAACATCTTTACCCAGTTGCGAACGGCTATCTTTGATCACCTTTTGTTTGAGATCACTCTTAACCTCGTTAAACGGTTTTACTTTGTCACGTTCTTCAAGCCTGATGATATGCCATCCATATGAAGTCAGAATCGGCCCGGAGTTGTCTTTGACATTTTTCAGCTGATAGATGGCTTCGATAAACTCGGGCACCATCCTGTTAACACCGAACTTTGGCAAGACTCCTCCCCTGGCAGCGGAACCTTTGTCATCCGAGTATAATTTCACAAGCGAGTCCCAGTTGGCACCATCCTGAAGCAGGGTATATATACTGTCTATTTTAAGCTGAACGTTCAGAGAATCTTCTGCCGTGGCGCCTTTGGGAATTGACCTGTAAAGATGTGCAACCGTCACACTTCCCATGGCTGGCTGTTTCTTTGTCACTTTGACGAGATGGTAGCCATATTCGGTCCGGATCGGTTCAGATACCTGGGTTTCGGCAGTTTGATATGCCGCTGATTCGAAAGGATAGACCATATCGAATACGGTAAAGTAGCCAAGGTCTCCCATGTTTCCTTTGATAAACGGATGCTGGGCATTGGCATCCCTGTCACGTGCTGAAGGATCTTCGGACAGCTGGAAGGCCAGGGCTTCAAAACTTTCTCCGTTGGACAGTTTTTGTTGAATGTCAATGATCTTGTTCCATGCAGCGAGGGTATCCTGAGGGAGGGCGTCGGGCAGGACGCGGACAAAAATATGACTTGCCCGGATATCGGTTTTAGATCGGTCATAGGCCTCCTGGATAAGGTTGTTGATGGTTGTCTCATCAATGAAATAAGGTTTTGCCAGCTGATCCCTGTATCCTGCCAGTTCTGTTTTGAATGAAGTTACAGTATCAAGTCCTAAATCTTCTGCTTCACGAACCTTCAGTTTAAAGTTAATGAAGAGATTCAGGTAGTCTTTTATTGCATCCTGATCAATGGGTTGGTTTGGGGTATTGTTCTTCTGGTAGATTGACATAAATTCCCCAACCGTGACGTCTTTACCAGCAATTGTCATCAACACTTCATTGTTGCCCACCTGCGCCAAGGCGCTAAGAAACAGACCTGTGAAAGTCAAAAACAACATTGCGCGGAATGTAATACGTTTCATCACTTCTTTAAAATTTAGTTACGAACTTAATTAACGGTTCTTATCTCGAAAAATTTTACCTGCTGTAATTTGGTGCTTCACTGATAATTTTCACATCATGCGGGTGACTTTCAATGATCCCTGCCGATGTAATTTTGATAAACCTGGCATTCTGCAATTCGCGGATCGTGCTGGAACCGGTGTATCCCATACCCGACCGAAGCCCGCCAACCATCTGATAGATGACCTCGGAGAGAGATCCTTTAAACGGGACCCTGCCGACGATACCTTCCGGAACAAGTTTTTTGATATCGTCCTCCACATCCTGGAAGTAGCGGTCTTTGGATCCTTGCTGCATGGCTTCTATTGAACCCATTCCGCGGTACGTTTTAAATTTACGGCCCTCGAAAATGGTGGTGCCTCCCGGTGACTCTTCCACTCCTGCAAACAGGGACCCCGCCATAATAGAGTGTGCACCCGCTGCGATCGCTTTAACGATATCGCCTGTGTACCTGATTCCACCATCGGCAATTACCGGTATCCCTGAACCTTCCAATGCTTTAGCTACGATGTTAATTGCAGAAAGCTGCGGTATACCAATACCGGCGATTACCCGTGTTGTACAAATCGAACCCGGGCCTATGCCAACCTTCAGGCCGTCAACATCCAGTTTCGCCAGGTCCCGTGCTGCTTCAGGAGTGCCGATATTCCCAACGATCAGATCGATATCAGGAAACGTCTTCCTGACCAGCTTTGCCATCTCCATCACTCCTTTAGAGTGACCGTGGGCTGTATCAATCACGATCGCGTCAACACCTTCCTTCACCAGTGCATCCACGCGTTCCAGCGTATCTCCTGCAATACCCACAGCAGCAGCCACACGTAAACGGCCCAGGCTGTCTTTGCTGGCATTCGGCCGGGCTTTCACTTTAATGATATCCTTGTAGGTGATCAGGCCAACAAGTTTGTAATTTTTATCGACCACCGGCAACTTCTCAATTTTATGCCGCTGGAGGATTGCTTCAGCCTGCTCAAAATCAGTAAACTCTGAAATGGTAATCACTTCATGAGTCATCACCTCTTTGACCGGTCTTCCCGGATCGCGTTCAAACCGCAGATCCCGGTTTGTAACGATCCCAACGAGAACCTTATTCTCATTGATAACCGGGATACCTCCGATACTGTGCTCTTTCATCATGGCAAGAGCATCCCCCACGAGGGCATTCTCGGCGAGCGTAACAGGATCAAGGATCATCCCGTTCTCGGCACGTTTCACTTTACGCACCTGAAGCGCCTGCGCCGCAACCGACATATTCTTGTGAAGCACCCCGATGCCTCCTTCCTGTGCCATTGCAATTGCCATCGTTGCTTCAGTCACGGTATCCATGGCTGCTGAAACGATTGGGATGTTGATGGAAATCCGGCGGGAAAGCAGTGTGGTTATATCCACATCTCTCGGTAAAACTGATGAGTATGCAGGTACCAGAAGGACGTCGTCGTAAGTCAACCCTTCTCCTTCAAACTTATTTGGATCCAGTAACATAAGCGATCTCCTTTTTAGGAGTGCAAATGTACGAAATTATTTGAAATGATTATATGTTCCTGCGCGCGAATGTGTCCGATCATTTCCGGATCGGATAACAGTCATATTGGAAAGTTGATTCAGGAATAAATTTATGTATATTTGAGTCCAATAAAAACCATAAACCATGAAAACGAAAATTTTTCTTTCCCTTGTTTTCGGATGCTTACTAGTCATCTCCCAAGCTCAATATCAGAAAGTGGCGGTTGGTCCGGCCGGGTCTGATAAACTGGATCTGACTTTCCATCCGATAAAATCTGAGCTGCAGTCCCAGGCTCTTTCAGGTGAGGTTCTCGCAGGACAGCCTGAAGTCGTCTGGCACAGACAACTGATCTCGTTCGATAAAAGACATACACTTGCTCCTGAAGTCATGGCAGAGAAACGACGCAAAACACTTGAGAAACTTGCCAATAGAAACCGGATCTATCCCGACGAAGGTCAACTCAAAGGAGTTACAGACCAACCTAAGATCGGGGCCAGTTTCGAAGGGAACTGGTTTGATCAGACCACACCTCCCGACAACTCTATGGCAATCTCAAACGGGGGATATATCGTCAGCGTAACAAATTCGCATATAGAGTACTACAACATGACCGGCAATCTGCTCTTTACATCCTCATTTGATGATTTTTTTAATGATCCTACGTTCACGTCCCTGATTTATGATCCTGTTGTGCTTTATGATTCCCATGCTGACCGGTTTTTTGTGGCAGTGCTTCACGGATCCAATTCCTCTGTCTCAAAAGTCATTACCTGTTTCTCTAAAAGCAATAACCCACAGGATGGTTGGTGGTTTTATAAACTCACGGGTAATCCTCTGGGTGCTGGGAACTGGTTTGACTATCCCAAGATCGGGTTTTCCACCAACGAGGTGTATGTAACAGGCAATCTCTTCACGGACAATGATCAATTTTCACAGGCGGTTCTGTACCAGATTACGAAAGCGGGAGGTTATGCGGGAGGGACCCTTGACTGGCAATACTGGTATAATATCTCTGACTCCCCATTTACACTTGTTCCTGCTTCCTATGGCCAGCAAGGAGCCTATGGTCCGGGCATTTACCTGATCAGCACACATGGACCCATCAGCGCTGCGGATAAAATAAGGCTGTTTGACCTTACCGACGATATTTCCGGCAATCCGCAACTGAATGCTTATTCTGTTGATGCAGACTTTAACCTGGCTGGTGATGCCCCGCAACCAGAAACCGATATTGTACTGGATAATGGGGACAACAGGGCGCTCAGTGCATTTTACTTGAATGGGATTCTCCAGTTTGTTTTTCATTCAGAATATGAGAATAACTATAACGGCCTAAATTACAACAGGTTAACTCTGTCAAATCTAACCAATTGGAGTTCAAAATTCGGACTGGACGGGTATGACTATTCCTACCCTTCAGTGGCTTCATTTGGCAGCCCGGAATCTGATAAATCCGTTATGATATGCTTCCTCAGGGTTAGTGAGACAACTTATCCCGAGGTTCGTGTAGTCTTTGTCGACGATGCCGGCAACTGGTCCGGTTCCACCCTGGTGAAAGCAGGAACGACCTATGTGGATGTTTATGCGCATGATGGCGTAGCCCGCTGGGGTGATTATTCGGGTATTTCCCGAAAGAATAATGCCTCAAACCCGGTTGTTTGGCTAAGCGGAGGATTCGGATCCTTCCGTTTGAATGAACATGCTTTTGACACCTGGATTGCTGAGGTTAACGGAGTAGCCATCGGCATTGATGATAAGGTAAAGGTTCAACAGGTCAGGATTTATCCCAACCCGGTTTTGGACATCATGCATGTTGACTTTTCTCTGGATAATCGTTCTGCGATTGAAATAGCTGTTCTTGACCAGCAGGGAAAACCGGTTAAGCTATTACTCCAGGACACGGCCCCGGGTGGCCGGAATTCTTTTTCGTTCAATAAAGGAGCCCTCACAAGCGGCATTTATTTTTTAAGAGTTTCCACTTCAAAAAGTATCATCCATTATGAGAAATTTATTGTTCAATAGTCTTTTGATGCCCTGCATCTTCCTTGTTGTTTCATGTTCTTACAGCAACCAGGCCGGTACCGATGGGATCTCTGAAGATACCGTTATACTTCAGACTGCTGATACCAATCAAGCAACCACATCTGACACCATTCAGCCTGATCAGGTTAAAAGTAAACCAGCTCAAAACGTTGAGGGTAAATCTGTTCCAGGTAAAACTGTGGTAACCAAAGGCGAGCCTGTCTCAGCCGGAACTACCAGCACAGATTCTACTAAGGTACGGACTACTTCACCACATCCGGGCGCAATTAAAAATCCGGGCGCAAACCAGTCTGAAACAGACAGCATCAAAAAAGCAAAAACCAAAGGCAAAAAGAAGGGTTAAATCAGAGGACAGAAATACGAAGATAGGGTAGAAAGCAGAAGATTGAAGCAGGTATTGTCACATCCCCGCTACAAAACTCCTGAGAATTCTGTTTTGACAGTAACATAGCCAGGGTAACTTAACGGTTGGCCGTTTACCAGGATGGAAGGTTTGATTTTCACCTTGATCCGTGTAGGTTTATCTCCGTTACCTGAAAGATTCATGGCGAAATTAAGCATTGCTTCAGCTGATTTTCCCTGTAATGCCTGCTTCAGGTCAACACCCCCGTAGGGGCGATACATACCACGCCCTTACGGGATTTCGTGGTAGGTCAGTTTAAGGAATTTTGTTTCGAAGGGTTTCATTTCAATCCAATTGCCATGTTCACCCGGAGCATACGTTTTACCGGCCACTGGGGCTATTTCTTCTTCCAGGACATTAACTTCAACAGCCTCAGAAGCTCCTGTTGCCCCCATCACGTCAACTATTGCTACCAGGTAGTCACGGACCGGAAAGCGGACTGGTTTGCCGTCGGTCTCCCTCAGGTGAAGAATGATGCCATGGCCATCCTGGGATGGATAAGCACATACCAGCATAACATTGAGCAGACTGTGACCGATGAATGACCGTGGGATGATCACCGAATCTGGATCCTGTGCCGGAAAGATCCTTGTTAGAAAAGGGATCCTGTTTCCCTGGCCAAACTTAGTCGCAAAAAGGTTGGACACGTCGCCGGAGGAGGTTAGCTGGTAGCTCCACTTCAATTCGCCTTCTTCGCTGGCCAGGAAGTTGGTGGTCCAGTAGTTGTTAAAGACCCAGGAAAAAAGAGTTGAAGATACGGGATTCGCAATTCGCGAAAAATTGCCAAGGTTGATATCCCCCAACTGAACCAAAGGAATCTCCGGGGAAACAAATACAATCTGGTTGCTGTCATTGCGCACAGAAACGAAATTCTGGATCCCGACCCAGTCGGAGGATGAACCCTCCAGCTGATCTTTTCCGGGCACCATTGTTCCTCCGGCGACATCCACCACAAAATGGCTTTCAGGCAGCTGAAAAGGGAAGGCGATATAGGCAGCTTCGGGATCTGTAACGGATAGTTTCTTCATGGAAAAAAGAAGTTCGGCTTTTTTCTCCTGTTTATACAACCTTAGTTCGCAACGGATGTTATCTGCGGCTGATCCGGGAAGTTTCCCGGTAATGGTCAGACTTGTCCAGACCTGCCCCTCCTTCAGTTCACCAATACTTGTTTCCTGCCACGAAGTACGCGTATATTCTTCCAGTTTAAGATGCTCAAGCTGTGCCCTGTTTTTGCCGAGAGTCTCGTGGATTACTCCGGCAAAAGCATATGCGGATCCCGGATCGATCAGTTCGAGGTTGAGCTCTTTGTCAAACCATGAAAATATTTTCCCTGATTCCGGATCAATTGTGATCCGGTAGAACGCATTCTCCAGCTTCCCCGAAAAGGGTTCATTCATTTCCCTGGCAGGAACGCCTTTCCCAGCAAGAATCCGCAATGTACGATATCCCATTGGAGGTACATCCTGAACATAAATAGCCCAGTAGGTGCCGTCTTCCCTGGAAGAAAGCGGCTGAATCGGGACAGGACGATCGTCTTCCGACACCACTTTGACTTCCCTATCCCTTGGAAGAATCCCGTGGTCGATGTAAATGCTTACCACCCCTGAACGAGACCAGTTAAGACAATTGAACACAGTTACCGCCGGCACATCCGATCTCGGGAAAAACTGCTGTATCCTACCCATTGCTTCTTCGCGTAGGAGCCGGTTTTTCTTTACTGCTTCCCATACATATGACAGTTTCTCCCCTTTTTGTACAATGCTGTTTTCTGACAAAGGGTCTCCGATACTCTCAGCGGCTCCGAAGGTATGTTCATCATAAAACGTTATTGCATCGTCCACCTGTTCTTGCAGATCAGTGATATAAGGATTTGTTCCAACCCCCATCATCACGCCCAGGGCCTGAAGCGCTTTGTTGGCGATATTATCGCTGTGGGTGCTGCGTGCAAAGGCCGTTTCTATGGGTGCTGAACCGAAGCCATCCATCCACCAGTCGGGCCAGGCTCCCCTGTATACAGGCAGTTCATCAGCGTGTTTCGATTTCATTGCATCCATGAATTCTGAGATCGTAGCGTGTTTCAGTTTGGGCCACAGGTAGGTCTCGTTCCAGCTTTTCACCAGGTCACAGGCAGTTGTGGATGGTGGTGCGTTATCCGTATTATAGCCTGAGAACTGGATCGCATAGTCCTCGTAATCATACCCTTTCCCGGCAATGTCATGGAGATGCTGAAACAGATTTTTTGCAAATGTCTCTTCGTTTGTAAGAATTCCCAGCATATTGCCTGTCATATAGTGTTCCGGCCTGTTCACAAGGATCCTGTTTCCTGACTGGCTTGCCCACCAGAAGGTTGTCGGCCTGTCAAAGGGTTTGAGGGCCCTATGCGTATTTTCCGCCAGGTTAAGGTATTCCATACCGGCTCCCGAGAGAAAATCTACCAGGCACCAGGGAACACCGTTGATGTCATCCTGCATGGCAGCCCGCACCGGCATGCCGAGGTCGCGGATACGGTTAACGGATTGAAGCGAAGTGGCGACAGAGGTTTCATCGGCCAGGTCGGAAGAATTGAGGAAGAGTCCCGCAATTTCGATCCTGCCCTCCCGTACTCTTTTTCTTAACCGTTGGATTTGTTCAGCCGGGCGGGTTTTAATGTACTCCCTCACCGGCCATGTCGTTTCGCATGTCCAACGGAATCTAGCTTCTTCGGGGAACTCATCGGTCTGGTCACAAAAATCAAGTGCATAATCAATGAACCGGAGGTGTTCGGGAAGGATCTCCGTCTGAGGCCGGGTATACCCGATATCGGTATGTGTATGCTGAACAAGGTAAACGGTCCAATGACGGACAGGGGTAGTTCTGAAGGTCAGAGGTAAAATATAATTTTTTCCAAGCCTCACCCTTGCAGTATATTCATTCTCAGCACCTGTATCTGGAAGCAGGATCCGGATGCTGTTAAAGCCCGGCTCCAGGACAAAAGACTGTTTGATCGCTTTCCCGATCTGTATCTCCGAAGACTCAGCAGCTCCAAGGTGTACAAACTGGAAAAGGACGGACCGGTAAGCATGTTTTCCACCTCTGATGACCGCCTCTTCCTGGACAATGTCAACAGACTTTTTGACAGGGGATTCAAATGTCATATACCAGGTTTGTTTCCCTGCATGTTCCCCCACAATCCTGATGACCTGACCTATTCCCGGCTTCAGGTAATTAGCCGGGACCTTCAATATGGCATAGCCCATCGGATCGTCAAATTTATCCAGCAGGGTCGTCCGGAAGTCGATAGAACCTCCATTCTCCCCTTCGACGACCCAATTCTTTTTCTCAGACAAAATGGGATTGGTGAAGGTAAGAAAGTAAACACCGTTCAGGTAAAGTTTCCATGTGTAGCTATCCGGGTTGGCATCAATTCCGAACATCCATATAAAACGGACAAACGGCTCCCCGACTGCAGTAGGCAATGATTCCGTCTGCCATTCGATGTATTGGGAAGAGTCTGTCGCCCTGATGAGCATGGATGAGTTCACATCCGGCTGAGGCGAGTGGTACTGGAATCCGCCTCCACGCAACGAAGATGAGTAACCCTGAAAGTAGGTTCCAAGCCAGGAAGAAGGGGTCTGGCCGATGGTTATTGTAATTGAAAATACCACCCAAATTATCAGAAAGGATATCTTCATTGCTTTACTGTTCATAAACAAGCCATTCCTGGGGGACCAACTGTTTCGGAAGGTCAGGGCTTTTGATATAGACTTTGAGATCGTCGCTTCCGGTTTTTTCAAAGTAATACACCCTAATGGGGTGGAATCCCGGTGAAAGTGCAATGGAGCCTTCTTTTTGCGTAAGTCCGTGAAGTCCATCATTATCAACCACCAGTTTCCTCCCGATATAGAGCTGACTTCCATCGTCAGACTCTGTATAAAATGTATAAACGTTGCGTTTGGGAATCAGGATAAATCCAGAATAGGAGAAGCCGAAATGTTCCTTATTATTTCTGGGCTCAAAGCTAAAGTAGGGAAGAGATCCACTTTTCGCAGGTATCAGTTTGGAGTAGTCGGGAAGGGAATCCCATTCTCCTTCAAAGTACTGGTACCTGATGCCGGACCTTTGATTTTCTACATTTTTCGGTGCCAGCGGGATCATCATTTTAAACGTACGTGAAGATGTTCCGCTTACCGGATTCCCTCCACGGAAGCAACGTGCCTTTATTGTAACATCTCCCCTTATCTCGAGAGGTTCAGAATAAAGAAATGACGTGTCAACCGGATCGGTGCCATCCCCGGTAAACCGGATTTCCACGTTTTGACGATCAGAAACCAGTTCCACTTTCATCCGGTCAACGAAGAGGTCATTGAACGCAACAATCTCAGGAGAGTTAGTGATATCAAGCGGGCTGGACAAAGTCAGTTTAATTACTGAATTCTTTTTGTCAGGGGCTTTTGGCGGCACTAAAACAATGATCTTATCATCAGCCCGGCTGACATTCAGTTTTTTTTCGGGTTGTGCAAGCAGGATAGCCTGCAACGGATCGTTCATACATCCCCCGACGACAAGACGACCATCTGATGGCCAGTTGAAAACGTGCAGGTAAAGTATCACTGTATCTGTTCCTTCTTTCATTGTACAGCGTCCCCATGGAGTGGACTCAAAAGGACTTGCGACAGTTCCGTAAATGGATTCACTGTTCACCGCCATCCACTCACCAATCCCTTTCAGCCGTGAATCGGCCTGTTTAGGGAACGTACCCTGATCGGTTGGCCCGACATTGAGCAGGTAGTTTCCACCTTTGGAAGCGATATCGGTTAGCATTCGTATCAACTCCTGCACTGGTTTATATTCAGTGTTGGCTTTATTGTAACCCCAATGGTCATTCATCGTCATGCAGGTCTCCCAGTCGGTGCCAGGCAATCCAGTCGGAGGGATCTGCTGTTCGGGAGTACCGAAGTCACCGCCGAATGCACCCTCTTTGGTCAGTCCCTCCATATCCATTCTTCCTGCTCCTACCCTGTTGTTGATGATGATGTTGGGCTGCAGGCTTCTGACGAATGTATAGATCTCCTTTCCGTATTTTTCGTTCCATGTGGATTCCCATTCCCCGTCAAACCACAACACACCAATATCCCCGTATTGCGTCAGCAACTCTTCTAACTCCGCTTTCATATACGACACATACCGGTCATAATCGGCACCGTCAGTGCTTCGTTCTTTTTCCCATTCCCGCCGTGGCAGGTAATCGGGATGGTGCCAGTCCATAATGGAATAGTAGAAACAAAACCTTAGGTCATATTTGCGGCAGGCGTCTGCCAGTTCCTTCATCACATCCCGTCCAAAGGGTGTTTGCATGATGTTGAAACTGGTTTGCTTTGTGTTGAACATGCAAAAACCATCATGGTGTTTGGATGTGATGACAATATATTTCATCCCGGCATCGCGGGCCGTTTTCACCCACATGTCGGCATTGAACTTCACCGGATTGAACCGGTCCTGGAACGTATCGTAGGTTTCGATCGGGATTTTCGCTGAATGACGGATCCATTCCCCGTATTCCGTTTTTCCGTCCCACTCGCCGGCAGGGATTGCATAGAGTCCCCAGTGTATAAACATCCCGAACCGGGCGTCCCGCCACCATTCCATCCGGGTATCCTGCTGATTAATAGATCCTTCCTGAGCCTCAAGGCCCAAAGCGGATAATAGGAAGGCTACTGGGAGTAAAAGATAAAAGCGCCTCATAGAGCTGTAGATTTAGGATGAGGCGTAAAATTAGGAATTATTTACCAGATGTCTGGTTTACGCCGGTACTTGGATAAGATAGACCAATTCACCGTCAGTAAATCCAGGATCCGGAGTACAGCCACCTAACGGAGCGTTGCTTTTACCGCCCTTTGTCATCTTCCAGATGGTGCCCTTGGGCTTGTCTGTTTCAGGAGCAACAATATCTCCGGCATTCTGGAGATTTGAGATGATTGCATCCACGGTATCGATCCCAAGGTTTACCGTTTTTGAAAGAATTTTGCCTGTAGGAACTACCAAAATCTTTAACGTCGCCATAATTGAGTAAGTTTTATTTAAAATAAGGGTGTTAAATTACAATAAAAATCCGATGATGCAATCATCACAACAGTTTTCCAAGGAATTTTGCTTGGCTGATAAAAAAAACCTAATTTTGATACAATCATACTTCTATTTCATCAGATGACATCACTAAGGGTACTTTTTCTGTTTTTTCTCCATTTTTTACTTGTTGTCTTACCCAATTTAGAAGCATTTGCCCAGGTTTCCAGAACCTCCACTCTTACTGATCAGTATTACAGTCAAACCTGGGTTGCTGAAAATGGTAAGTTGTCAAATATCTATTCAATAAATCAATCAAGAGAGGGATTTATCTGGATAGGATGCGATAATGGTGTTTTTATTTTTGATGGTATAAATTTTTTACCTGCTGAGGAATCTATGCTGGACAGTGGTTACGTTTGCAAAGCCGTTTGTGTATTGCAGGACAGCTCTGTAATATGTGGATTCAACAAGGGCAGACTGATTCATTACCGTCAAGGAAAGATCACTGATTTAGATACACTTGGCCAATTACAACAATCGACAATTTCAGCAATCTGTGAAGATCTAAATGGCGGTATCTGGATAGGGACCGACGATGCAGGACTATATTTTTATTCCGGCGGTTCTTTGACACATTATAAATCGCAGGAAGGCCTTCCTTCCAATCATATCACCTCCATCGTCAGGGGGGATCATCATGTCATCTGGGCAGGAACACAAAGCGGTCTCTGCCGAATTGAGAACGGCAAAATAACCGCCTTAACCGATCAGGAAGGGTTATCGGACAATTACATACTTTCTATGTGTTTTGATTCACAAAGCAGGTTATGGATTGGGACACATAACGGGCTAAATTATTATCAGGACAATACTATACAAGTAATTGCTAATGGGTTATTTAATATCAATCCGAATATATCCGCCATCACAGAAGACTCTGAAGGGAATATATGGATTAGCTCCTTCGGTAAAGGTGTTTATATCCTCTCTTCTACACTGGAGCATCTTGAGAAACTCCCTCTCATAAAAGGGTTACCATCTTCAACTATGGTTTCCTCCATGTTTTGTGACAACGAGTCGAGTATCTGGTTTGGATCGATGGGGAATTTTGGAATAAGTCAGTTACAGAAGCCTATAATACAAACATTTACACAGGACGATGGACTCTCGGGAAATAACATACTTCCTCTTTATCGAACAGCAGAAGGAAAAGTCTGGATTGGGAATGCTACCGGGGGACTTGACTGCTTTGCAGGGGGCGGATTCACGAATTATGGTGCTTCATTAGGGTTGGGAAAAATTCCAATCTTTACAATCGGTGAGGATTCAGAACATTTATTATGGATAGGAAGCGAGGGGAATCTCACTGTTTTTGATGGATCTTCTGTCATCAGATCCTATCAGGATGAAGAATTTGACAATGCCTCTTTTCATTCTGTCTATAATGCCAGTGATGGATCCTTATGGATTGGAACCAACAATGGTATTTTTATATTCCGTGACGGCAAATTCAGCAGTTTAAATAAAAAAGACGGATTATCGGATTTACGGATTTTTTGTCTTCGCGAAGACAGAAACGGCAATATGTGGATTGGGACACAGGAAGGAGGGATTAATATTTATAAAAACGGTACCATCAAGCATTTATCGGTTGAAGAGGGCTTGTCGGATAATATGATTTTATGCATGTTGGAAGATGAAGAGGGGACTATGTGGATTGGGACCGGGTCAGGTGGTTTGAACAGGGTTGACTTTACAACAGGTCAGATACGCAGTTACAGAAGTGAGAACGGGCTGGACAACACCATTTACCAGATCCTTGAAGATTCCAACGGATACCTGTGGTTAGGAGTCGACCGGGGGATCCTGTCAATCGATAAGGAGCAGTTTACAAAACCAAAAGAAGGGGATACGACAAAACTCTCTCCCAAGGTTTTTAATACTTCAGATGTCGATAAGCCATTATCGGTGAATGGAGGGATCTTTCCTTCCGGTTGCAAGTTAGATGACGGAAGTCTTTGGTTCCCAACCAGTCAGGGCATTGCAGTCATTCATCCTGACCGGATGCACGGTAAAGTTGAATTTCCGCAGGTAGTGATCCAGAAAGTACTTGTGAATAATATCCTGCAACCATCTTCATCCACTTACAGTTTTGAGCCGGGCGTAATCCACCTGGAGATCAAATTTACCGCCCCTACATTCATTTCTCCCAATATGATACAGTTCAGATACAAACTTGTTGGGTACGATGATGAATGGATTTACCCTGAAGGCAGAAGTGCCTACTATACCAGGGTTCCTCATGGAGATTACGAATTCCAGGTACAGAGCACTAACCGTGTCGGACAGTGGAATGACCAGGTTGTTGAGGTCCCTGTTTCGGTAAAGCCATATTTCTATCAAACCACCTGGTTCCTGCTCTTGCTCATCTTTACCGGACTGTTTGTGATCTACGCTGCTACGAGGTATCGGATCCGTTATATCCGGGAGAAGGAACTGGAAGTGTTGGTTGACAAAAGAACGGCTGAACTCAGGGAACTAAACAGGGAGCTTGACCGCAGGGTCCTGGACCGGACGGCAGAGCTGGCAGCGGCGAACCAGGAGCTGGAAGCTTTTACCTATTCAGTGAGCCATGACCTCAGGGCCCCGGTCAGAAGGATTGAAGGGCTGGTTGAAGCCCTCAGCGAGGATTATGCATCTCAACTTGATGAAACGGGGAAAGACCTCCTGAAAAAGGTAACGGATTCGTCGGTGGAGATGGGACAATTGATCGAAGAATTTCTGAAACTGGCAAGGATAGCACGGCAGGAGATTGACAAGACCGAGCTGAATCTCAGTTATCTTGTGTCTGAGATCATCAACGCATTGGCTGAAACTGAGCCCGAAAGGAAGGTGAGGGTGAAAATCAAGCAGGATGTATTTGCTACGGGAGATTCAAGGCTGATCAACATTGCTTTGCAAAACCTGCTCAACAATGCCTGGAAGTATACCGGGAAAGAAGAAAACCCTGAAATTATTTTCAGTTTCGTTGAAAAAGACGGTCAGACGGTTTATTTCATCAGAGATAATGGCGTTGGATTTGATATGAGTCATTATGAAAAGTTGTTCACTCCATTCCTGAGACTTCACAGTGACGATCAGTTCTCAGGGACCGGTATCGGTCTGGCGACCGTGAAAAGAATCATTGTAAAACATGGCGGGAAGATCTGGGCGCAGGCTGAGCCCGGAAAAGGCAGCACATTTTTCTTCACCCTTTAAATCCACATCCTATGACGAAAATCAAGCTACTGCTGGTGGAAGACAATGATACAGATGCCTTACTGGTTGTCAGGCAGCTGAAAAAAGAGGGATTTGAAGTGGACCACATCCAGGTCAAGACCCGGGATGAAATGGAAAGGGCATTCTCGGAGGAGACCTTTGACCTTGTAATTTCTGATTACTCCCTTCCTGGATTCGGCGGGAAAGACGCTCTGGAACTGTTTAAATCCAGGGAGCTGGACATCCCCTTCATCCTTGTCTCGGGAACGGTTGGAGAGGATATCGCGGTGACGATCATGAAGGGAGGCGCCAACGACTACCTGATGAAAACACACCTGCACCGCCTGGGTCCGGCAGTGAAACGGGAACTGGAAGAGACCCAGGTAAAGCGGGATAAAAAACGGATCGAATCGGTCCTGGACCAGACTGAGAAACGGTTTCAGCGGTTACTTGAAGATTTGAGGGATGTTGTTTTTCTCTCCTCGATGGATGGAACGAAGATTTACATTGTCAATCCGGCTTTTGAGGCCATCTATGGCAGGCCTTTGAAGGAACTGGAGCAAAATCCACTGATCTGGTATGAAGCCATTCATGAAGCTGATAAAGGGCTGATGACCCCGATGGAAAATGATCTCAAAATCTCTGGCGTATGCGAAGGGGAGTACCGGATCGTCAGGCCCGATTCATCTATCCGGTGGGTATATGACCGAAGATGCCTTGTATTTACCGACGGAGAAAAGGAACCGCTGATGGGCGGCGTGGTTATGGATGTGACGGAGAAAAAGCAGGCGGAAGAGGACATGGTCAAAGCAAAAAAATCGGCGGAGGAGTCGAGTCGTCTGAAATCTGCACTCCTGCAGAACATAAGTCATGAATTTCGTACACCCATGAACGGGATCCTCGGTTTCTCGGAATTTCTTGTTGAAGAACTGCAGGATCCTGAAAGCCGGACCAAGGTGGAGTATATCCGTACATCAGGGCAACGGCTTCAGCAGACCCTGGAGTCGATCATGTTCTATGCCCAGCTCGAATCGGGGATCCCATTGAAGTCTGCACCGATCGATCTCTGTCAGATCATCCGGGATGTTGCGGAAAAAACAAAGAATCAGGCCAGGATCAAAGAACTTTCATTCAACGTGAATATCGAAGATGACCTCCGGCTTACATCAGACACGATCCTGGTTGACCGTATCCTTAAGGAGATCATGGACAATGCCGTGAAGTTTACGGATGCCGGCGGGGTCACTGTCAAGGCCAGGTTTGCTGATGATGAAAAGAAGATGATCCGGATCGAAGTGAAAGATACCGGGATTGGGATCCCGCAGGAGAAACACGCGCTAATCCTGGAAGAGTTCCGCCAGGCACAGGAGGGATATAACCGTCCGTATGAAGGAAGCGGATTAGGATTGTCCATTGCCTCAAAAAGTATCCATTTGCTCGGCGGTAAACTGTCGGTAAAAAGTGATGCTGGCCTTGGTTCAGTTTTTACCATCGTTCTGCCTGTCGAATGGAAGGAGGCTACCAGCGAACAAAAGCCCACACCAGTAATTATCCCTGAACCCAGTGTTAAAGAAGTACCGAAGAAGGCAAAACCAGAAATTCTCCTGGTGGAGGACAATGAAGCCAATATTGAGCTGGTCAGGCTGTTTCTCAGGGGAGATTACCTCCTGGATGTTGCCAGGGACGGAGAGTCTTCTCTCGATCTGGTCAGGATCAAACAATATGACTGCATCCTGATGGATATCAACCTGGGGCCAGGTATGGATGGTATTGACGCCACCATTGAGATCCGGAAGAATCCCTCTTATGCCTCCACCCCCATCATCGCGGTGACCGGATATACATTCAGGAATGAAAAAGAGTTCATTATTTCCAAGGGAGCCAACTATTATATCGAGAAGCCTTTTACGAGGCAGCAATTACGTGATGTGCTGGCCGAGGGACTGAAATGAATTATTCGGAGATCATCTGATAAGCAGGATAGTTCCCTTATTTGACACTGTGTGCCGGTTATTCTCCTGATAATAGATCGCCCAAACATACATACCTGCCATGCAATCCGAACCCTTCAGTGTCCCATCCCATCCTTCTTCGATATTCCGGGTTGAAAAGACCAGTTCCCCCCAGCGGTTGAATATCTGGAAGTGAAATTCCGTGATGTTTTCCGGAGGAAGTCCCAGTATCCTGAATTCATCATTCAATCCATCCCCGTTTGGTGTAAATGCATCAGGGATATAAGGTATGACAACGACGGTTACGGTGTCTGTAAATTCCTGACCGTCGCACAAGGTGATAAAGGCCAGGTAAGTTGTTGTTTCACCAGGAGTTACCACGATACTCTGCTGTGTTGATATCAGTTCGGTCCCATGGTACCACCGGTATACGACTTTTTCGCCAGGCACAATTGGCTGAAGATTGTATGGGATCTGTACGATCTGAAAGCTGTCAGCGGATGTAGGAGTATACATCCAGGCTTCCATCCTTGCCGTCCATGAAGTAGCGTTCCTGCCCGGCACAGCATACCCAATAAAGCCGGTCTCATTCTGGACGCCCATCGTTGCTTTGTTATCATTCCATTCGGGGCATGAAGGTTTGTTCATCAGATGGTTCTCAATGGTATTACTTCCTTCATTCAGAACGATCTGAATGGTTACCAGGGAGTCCCTGCATGCACTGCTGTAGAGGGGAGTCTGGCACCACATGACGACCAGGCGCCTGTTTGAATCGGCCCCAATTGTCCGATAGTATATAAACGGGGAGCCCTCCGCGACAGTGTTCAGGTCCTGAAAAGGAGCCAGGATACAATTCTTGGGATTGTAATCTGCCTGGTTGGGAACCGCAAAAGCGTTACGGATCCCTTTGGAATTTGGATTGGGAGAAAAACTGATCCATCCGTTCGCCCCTATATAGAACTGCTGGTAGATATTGCCGAAAAAGCTGAAATTGAAACCGATCGGGAAAGGACCTTCCACCCCGTTGTCGTCCACTGCCACGCCGGTACCAACAAGCCCATAAGATGCCGTTAACGTAACAGGAACCCCGGGATTGATTGTATCGTTAGATCCGGCGTTGAATTGTGAGAACAGGGAGAGGGGAAGGAGGAGGAATGTAAGACGTAAGACGTAGGACGTAAGACGTAAGAGGGAGGAAGGACGAGGGAAGAAGGACGAAGGAAGAGGGGATGAGGGGATGAGGGGATGGGGGGATGAAGGGATGGGAGTATGCGCGTAAGAGGGTATAAGCGTTGATTTCTGACTGTGGACTGCAGACAGCGAACTGCAGAGTTCAGACTGTGGACTGTGGACTGAGGACTGAGGACTGAGGACTGCGGACTGAAGACTGCCACCTGAAGACTGCCGACTAAAAAACGGGAAACTATATGTCGGTGTCAAATGTTTCAAAGCCGAAAGGATGTAAGCCTGAGCAATTTGGTACTTTGGTGTTTTGGTGGCATCTCCAAGGTTCCTGATGATACAAAATTGCAGAATTTTCGTGAAATATGCTAATTTTGTGGTTGTTTACCTCTATCCGGAAAACGATTTAACATTCAATAAATTTCACTCTTTATGAAAAAAGATACGGCTATATTTAACATCATTAAAAAAGAGTTACACCGGCAAACCAATGGCCTTGAGTTGATTGCATCAGAGAATTTTGTCAGTGAGCAGGTGCTCAAAGCAATGGGATCCTGTCTTACAAACAAATATGCCGAGGGATACCCGGGGAAAAGATATTATGGCGGCTGTCAGCATGTTGACGAATCTGAAGAGTTAGCTATCCACAGGGCAAAAGCGTTATTCAACGCTGAATGGGCCAATGTTCAGCCGCACTCCGGGGCTCAGGCCAATATGGCCGTTCTGATGACCGTTCTGAACCCGGGCGACACCTTTATGGGGCTTGATCTCGCTCATGGCGGGCATCTCTCTCACGGATCTCCTGTGAACTCATCGGGAATTTTATACAAAGCTGTCGGATACCAGGTAGAAGAATCAACAGGGTTGATCAATTATGACAAGATGGAGAAACAGGCGCTGGAGATCCGTCCAAAACTGATCATTGCAGGTGCTTCTGCCTATTCCCGCGACTGGGATTATAAGAGGATGCGGGAGATTGCAGATAAAATCGGCGCCATCCTGCTGGCCGACATTGCCCATCCTGCCGGCCTGATTGCCCGGGGCCTGCTGAATGATCCGTTCCCCTGGTGTCATGTTGTGACAACCACCACGCACAAGACCCTTCGCGGCCCACGAGGTGGAATGATCCTGGTAGGGGAAGATTTTCCAAACCCCTGGGGGGTGACGACTCCGAAAGGGGAAGTCAAAATGTTTACACAGATGCTTGATTCGGCTGTTTTTCCGGGTATTCAGGGAGGGCCTCTGGAGCATGTGATCGCTGCAAAGGCAGTCTCATTTTTTGAAGCATTATCTGACGACTACATGGATTATATCATCCAGGTGAAGAAAAATGCCGCTGTGATGGCAAACGCTTTTGTTGATAAAGGATATCACGTAATCTCTGGTGGTACGGATAATCACCTGATGTTGATTGATCTGCGGAAAAAATTCCCAGACATCACCGGCAAAAAAGTGGAAAATGTCCTGGTGCAGGCAGATATTACCGTCAATAAGAACATGGTACCCTTCGACAGCCGTTCGCCATTCCAGACCTCCGGGTTACGGGTTGGGACCTCCGCCATCACAACCCGCGGAATGACTGAAAAGCACATGCAGCCTATCGTTGACTTGATTGATGATGTGATTGTTGATATCGACAATGAGGAGAGGATCCTGAAGGTAAGGAAACAGGTGAATGAGATGATGGATGAATTTCCCTTGTTTGCATACTAACCTCACCCCCTCTCCCTGAGGAGTGTTGGCAGGGGGTGAGGGAATAAAACATTTATGAAAACATTATACCTTGTACGGCACGCCAAATCCTCCTGGGACCATCCCGGAATGAGCGATGCCGAGCGTCCGCTCATGGAGAAAGGCATTGAGAGAAGCCAACGGATCATCGGATTCCTCAAAGAAAGGAGCATTCTCCCAGACCTGTTTATCAGCAGTCCGGCCATACGGGCCTATGAGACCGCCAAGCTTTTTGCCACTGGCCTGGGGTATTCACAGGAGAAAATCAGGATTGAACAAAAGATCTACGACGGGTATTATGACAAGATCCTGGATGTCATTTACGGAACGAATAATGATGTTGGTTCTCTGATGATATTCGGACATAACCCTACCATCACCAACCTGGCAAATCTTTTCCTTCATCCCGGGATTGATGATATGGCAACATCAACTGTTGTCGGCATCGGATTTGAAATCCTGAAGTGGGAAGAAGTTCCTGCATCGGTTTCCCGTCAGCTTTTTATAGTATCCCCAAAAATGCTCAGGTAAAGATATGGCCCCACAGATAAATCCCCAGATGCTGAACAGGGAGATAGCCTGGCTGCATTTCAATGGCAGGGTACTCCAGGAAGCAGCAGATAAGAGGAATCCCCTGGTTGAACGGTTGAAATTCCTTGGGATTTTTTCCAACAACCGGGATGAATTCTTCAGGGTCAGGGTCGCTACGTTGAACAGGTTACTGACAGTTGAGAAGGGACTTTATGACAGTGAGATCAATCCCAAAAAGGTCCTTCACCAGATTGGTGAGATTGTCATATCCCAGGAGAAGGAGTTCCAGCAAATCTTTGAGAACATTGTAGAAGAGTTCGCTGTACACAACATTCATATCATCAATGAAAAACAGCTGACAGATGAACAGGGTGAATTTGTCAGAAAGTATTTCCAGGAGCAGGTTCGTGTTTTCCTGTTTCCGTTGATGATCAACAACTTCAAAGATATTCCAACCCTTGTCGACAAATCGATATACCTGGCGGTTTGCCTCGAGAGCAGTGACAGGGAGACAGCCACTGATTATGCCCTGATCGAAGTCCCCACGAAATCTGTTTCCCGGTTCCTTATCCTGCC
>Ga0172368_10002600_pt1 | contig 22772 bp, 6 predicted proteins | sample Lak11m_FD_114540 | JGI IMG/M metagenome (GOLD analysis project Ga0172368, IMG submission 114540) | Freshwater microbial communities from Kabuno Bay, South-Kivu, Congo - kab_022012_11m | ecosystem: Environmental > Aquatic > Freshwater > Lake | place: Democratic Republic of the Congo: South-Kivu...
GAAGTCCAGCGTCACATAAAACGCGTCTCGCTGCCCTTGATACGTGTATCGGGTGTAGCGATGGCCGCCGGTCGCGGCCTCGACGCCAAGGGCCAACCAGGAACGGCCGGGCAGCTCGAACGCATAGCAAAACGGCGGCGGGGTGAAGAACCAATCCCCGCGCCCAGGTACCGGCACACCCATCAGGTCAATCGTGACGGCGCTGTTGGGAGAAAAGTACGCGGCCTCAGCACTGTTCGGCTCCGGCGTGAACCCCTGGCTGAACCGCTGGCCGGAGTAGAAGAAACCCGATCCCCAGCGCACCCGCGCGGACGAGTAGCCGCCGAAGTAATGCGCTTCAGCAAGCCGGCCGCGGCCCTCGACCGCCATCTCGTAGAGGAAGCGTCGCGGCGCGCAGCAGAAGCGATAGGTCTTGCCCGCCCAGGTCGAGCTACGCGCCCGCAACGTGCAGATGACCTGCTTGTCTTCCTTTTCTACTTCCCATTCGCCCGCTGCCACCGTGTCATCGCGGTCGTGCAGCGGATGGATGCAGCTCAAAACGAACAACTCGGCGATCCGCGAGCCGCTGGCGTCGTCCACATAGACGAAAGGCCGGTCGATGGGGAAGGTCAAGGAGTAGGTCTCGGCCTGGATGATCCAGACGCCGTCGTGAATGCTGAGCTGCACATCCGGGGCAAAGGTGGGGGGTGTCAAGGGTAAGCTCTGCCTGTTCCGCTATCGGCCGCCCATGCCGGAGAAGCTGATCCCCTCCAGGAAGTAGCGCTGGAAGGAGACAAAGATGATCAGGACCGGCAGCATCACCATCAGGCTGGCGGCCATCAGCCAGTGCCAGGCAGGGCTGCCGCCGGCCGCGGCCTCGAACTGGCGCAGGCCAAGCTGGAGGGTATACTTCGCCTCGCTCTGCAGGTAGAGCAACGGCCCCATGAAGTCCTGCCACGCGCCCTGGAAGGTGAAGATGGCAACCGTCGCCAATACGGGTTTGCTTAATGGCAGCACGACATTCCACCAGATGCGTAGCTCCGATGCGCCGTCTATCCTGGCGGCTTCCGATAGCTCCATCGGGATGCCGCGCATGAACTGGCGGATCAGAAAGATGTTGAACGCGCCGCCGCACCACGCTGGCACGATCAACGGCAGGAAGGTGTTCGTCCATACCCGCGAGCCCTGCAATCCGAACGCGGGCAGCTTGGCGAACAGGACGAACTGCGGGATCATCGTCACCACGCCCGGCAGCATCATCGTTGCCAGCACAATCGAAAAAAGCGTATCGCGAGCGCGCCAGCGCAGGCGGGCAAATGAATAGGCGACCAGCGACGACGAGAGGGTCATGCCGATCACACCCGCGGTCGTGATAATGACGGTGTTCAGCGTCCATTGCGGCCACATGCCGAAGCTGAACGCATCGCGGTAGTTCTCGAACGCCAGCCGGCTCGGAATCCAGCTCTTATTCATCAGATCGCTCGGTTCCTTGAGCGAGGTGGAAATCATCCATAGAAACGGCACCAGAAACAGAATGCTGATGCCGATCATCAACAGGAATCCGATGAGCTTGCCCGCCGTCCACTGCCCCAGCCAGCGCCGTGTTCGGCTAAGTGCGATCCGTCCTTGCGTTTGCGTGACTGTCGCCGCCATAACGCCTTCCTTGTCTACTTGTTTCCGAGTCCTACCAACCTACTTCTCCGTCTCGTAATACACCCACCGCTTCGATGCTCGTAACTGCACCAGTGTGATCACCAGGATGATGATGAACAAAATCCACGCCATCGCGGAGGCATAGCCCATCTGAAAACCGCCCTGGCCCACCTTACCGAACGCCCGATTGTAGAGGTAGAGAACGTAGAACAGCAACGACTGGCCCGGCCCGCCAAGCGGCGCGTCTTTTCCGGCCAGGATGAACGCGGTCGTGAAGATTTGGAACGTGCCGATGATGCTGGTGACGATCTCGAAAAAGATCGTGGGCGAGAGGAGCGGAAGGGTGATGTAACGGATTTGCGCCCAGCCCTGCGCGCCATCAATCGCGGCCGCCTCGTACAAGTCTTTTGGGATGCCCTTAAGCCCTGCCAGATAGATCAGCACGTTGCCGCCGATCCACCAGAGGCCCATGACGACCATGCCCGGCTTCGTCCAGAGCGGATCCACGAACCAGCCTGGCCCATGGATGCCGAAAATGCTGAGGGCATTGTTCAGCAAGCCCTTGGGGTTGAGGATCCACTGCCAGAGGAAGATAGCTGCCACGCCCGAAAGTACATTGGGCAGATAAATCAGCGTGCGAAAGCCCTTTTCAGCGGGCATTCTGATGTTGAGCAGCATTGCGATGGCTATGGCGACCACCATGACGATCGGCGTCTTGACGATCACCATCCAAAAGGTGTTGGCGAGCGCCTTGAAGAAGAACGGATCATTGAAAAAGAGGTTGCGGTAGTTTTCCAGCCCACGCCACTCTGGCGTGCCGATGATGTTGTATTTGGTGAAGCTGGTGTACAGCGAGAAAAGCATCGGTCCCACGGTGAAGAGCAAGAAACCGATGATCCACGGCGATGCAAAGAGCCAACCTGTAAGCTCCTCGCGCACCGCGGGCCGCAGGGTTGGCCGGTGCAGGGGGGTGGATTGAGTGGTCATAACAGGTCTCTCTCTTCGCCGCACGCGCCTCTGTCACCCTGAGCGGGTCACCCCCGAGCAGTTCGTTACGGCGTGAGATCAGCGAAGGGTCTCGTCTCGCGAAGGAGATGCTTCGCTGGGGTCTCGCCGCAGCGCACCTTGGATGGTAGACCCGCTCAGCATGACAGCTATGTGTTACTTCTTCAGTGCCGCTTCAACCGCGGCCTGCGCCTCGTCCAGGGCCTGCTTGGCGGTCATTTCGCCCTTCCAGACCTTTTCCTCGCGCTGGCTGATCTGCTCGCTCCAGTTGGAGTACTTGGGGACAAAAACGCCACCGGTGCTGACCTTGAGCGCCTCGTCTACCACCTTCCAGAGCGGGTTGGAGGTGATCACGGGATCCCTGGCCGCAACCACCTGGGGTGGCTGCGCCTGGGTATCGCGCGCCCACGAAACCTGTCCTTCGGCGCTCGACATACACTTGATGAACTCCCAGGCCGCCTCGGTGTTCTTGGCGCCCCGCGGGATCGAGAGGGAGAAGCCGCCGCTCCAGTCAGCCGGTTTCGCCTTGTACGGCAGCATGGCGATGCCCCATTCCATACGCTGAGTCGTGCCATCGGCCAGTTTGTAGTTGGGCCGGTAGAATTCGAGTTGGCTGTTGTAGCCGAAGATGTCGATGAGCATCGCCACGCCGCTGCCCATGAAGAGATCATTGGGCGCTGCGCCGAAGGAGGCTTTGTAGTTCTGCAGAGCCTGCCAGCCGCCGTAGCGATCCACCCACTTCTTCATCCATTCCATCGCTTCGACGGCTTTGGGATCGTTCAAGAAGGGGGTGCCGTCCGCTTTGATCAGGGGCGCGTCGTTCAGATAGGCGAAGAACGGGTTGAGGCTGCCGTTCCATTGCGGCAGGAACGCGATGCGCTCGTAGGTTCCGTCGGCCTTCTTCTTATCCAGCTTGTCGGCGTAGGCCCACAGATCGTTCCAGGTCTTAGGCGGCACTTCGGGATCCAGCCCGGCTTCTTTGAACGCCTGCTTGTTCCAGAAGAGCACGCGCACATCGGTCTCGAATGGGATGCCATAAGTTTCGCCGTTGTAGAGCGTTTGATCCCACGCCCAGCCGTAGAACTGATCGCGGGTCACGCCGTCGCGCGTGGCCCAGGCCTGCAGGCTGATATAGACGCCGTCGGCGGCGTCCTTCGGCAGCGTTGGGCGGTCGGAAACGATCACATCGGGCATGCCAGAGCCGGCAGCCACTGCAGCTACGTTGGCCGTCCAGACATCGCCCCACGGTTTCACGGTGTCGGTAACCTTGATGTTGGGCAGCTTTTGCTCGCACATCGCGATGATGCGGCGGACGCCGTTGCGCCGCACCGGCGAGGCCCACCAATGCCACAACTCGACCGTGCCCTTGACTGCGGGGTTGAGCGTGGGCCCGGCAGAGGGGACCGGTGTGGCAGTCACCACGACCTGTTTCTCCACGACCTTTTCGACCGGTTTTTCGACAACCTTCTCAACCGGTTTTTCGACAACCTTTTCGACCGGTTTTTCGACGACCTGGGTCACCACTTTCTCGATGACCTGGGGGGTGGGGGTGGCGCAGGCGCCCAGCACCATGCCGGCAATGAGCAAGATGGCGACCGGGAACCAGATCCACCTGCAATCGGACGGCTTCATTTTCGCGTTCTCCTTCCTGGAAGATGGGTGGGGTGGTATGAGATGACGTGAAGAAATATCGTTTCAGATGATGTGCTCCTCCCTCGTGTCACGTTTTTGCTGCGATTTCATCCCCGCAGGGTTCTCCGATCGGGCAAGCCGCCACTGCGACCCCGCGTGCCTTGAACTCGGCCACGGTGGCTGGCTCGGCCAAAGCGCTGGTGATCAGCAAGTCCACGTCATCCAGGCTGGCGAACGACACTAACCCCCGTTTCTGTAGCTTACTATGATCGGCGACAACGACCACCCGTGCAGCCGACTCAGCCATCGCCCGTTTGGTCTCCGCCTCGAAGATGTCGGTGCAGGCAAATCCTTTATCGAGCGAGATGCCTGTAGCGCCCAGAATGGAGATGTGAGCATGATAGCGGCGCAGCTCGGTTTCTGCCTGGGGACCGACAAGGCACATCGAGCGGGGGATCAGCCGCCCGCCGGTCATGTGGATGCTCAGGTTGGGGTTCTTAGCGCATTCTTGCGCCACAACGAGGCTGTTGGTGATCACCGTGACATCTCGGCACGTCCTGAGGTGCCTGGCGACGTTCCAGGTAGTGGAGCCAGCGTCGATGATGACCATTTGTCCGTCTTCGACCAGCGCGGCCGCCGCACGGCCAATGGAGTCCTTCTCGGCGCTGAGTTCCAGGGTGCGCTGCTGAACGGGTGGGATCGCAGCGATGGCGGTACGCACATTATCTGCCAGCACGGCGCCGCCGTGGCTGCGTTGGACAATGCCCTCATCGGCAAGCTGATCCAGATCACGTCGGATCGTCTCATCTGAGACGTTGAAGACCACGATCAGATCTGCGACGCGGACACTGCCTTCTCTAAGCAGGATTTCCTTAATGCGATGGCGTCTTTCTTCAGCGAACATGGGGGAGCCCTTTCGATATCCACACAATACCACATAAACCCAATGAATTCAATACTCAGCAGGTGCCTATTGTGTGGGTTTGTGTGGTTTTTAAGGTTTTCAATTCACCGCTCTCTAAACGCACCCTGGATCCAGCGCGCGCCGGTAGCTGTGTCAGATTGACCTCTTGACGGCGAAGGGGTGCTGACCTACAATGTAGGCGCTGCCAAACAAGATTGCAGCAGCGGGTTGAGCATTCTCTCTCCAAATCCGCATTCTGGATATCAGGCGGAAGTCTTGCCGCCGAAAGCATCATTCTGGGGGTATTATAGGGCTACGAGTTTACCTTGTAGCCGGACAAAGAGATAGATACTGTCATGGGATAGCCCAGCAATTGGCGACACGGCTGCCCGAGTATGGAGCCATATGCACGTTGGATGACTATCCAGACCTGGAACACAGTTTTCCTGTAGATTTCGAGAGAAAATTACCCGATGCTTTGAGCTTTGTCCTAAATGCGGCTGAACCGCCACGTTGGGCGAAGGTTTGAACTGTCACCTGGTGACCTCTTTGCGGCTACATGGCGAGATATGAGAGAGATCAACCAATGGATGAGCATGGTCTTTCAGTTCAGATCCGCTCACGCGAAGCGTGCTTCGCTACTTCGTCGCCCCGAATGTGAAACACACCCGCGCAAAAAACTTCGCTTGACGTACTTCGTCGTGCGGCGCGATAATGATCTTAATTACGCTGCTTGCTGCCGATCCGAGCGCCGGCCGCAACATGGCTTCACTCCACCATTGCCCGCTCCCACGCTGACATACACACGGTTCATGCATACGAGACTTCGCCGACGCTGAACCGGTCTTCGCAGGCCCTATTTTACCGCATCTTGTCCGATGCGAAGGAGCACGCAAGATGAAACGGCGCCACTCTGCTCGATATATACTTCTGGTTTTGGTGGGCCTCCTGGCGGTGTTCGTCGCACAGGCTGGGGTGCTGGCTCTCGGCGATGACGCCGCGCCTCTTGCGCGTGCTTCCGCCCGGCAGCAGATACAGGACGCCTGGCAGCGTGCCCGGCAGGCGGGCGCTTATCATTACAACGCTACCATCCTCCAGACCACCTGGCCGCTGCCCCGGCTGGAAAACGTCGGGCTGAGCAGCACCCAGCAGCGCATCTACCTCGAAGGCATGGCCGATCTCCCCGCCGAAATGCTTTCCATGAAACTCTGGGCCGAGGGCGGCAATGCCCACACCGGCCAGGAGGCCATCGAGATCAAGGTCGAGAATGGCACGGCCTTGGGCCGGGTGGGATCCGGCGATTGGCAGGAGGTGGACGATTTCTCGGGCCTCTTCGCCCCCGGCGGCGACGTGGTCGGCTACCTGGCCGGAGCCAAGAACGTCGTGGAGCAAGGCACGGAGACACGGGAACTGCCAGACGCGGGGACGCGGGGACGCGGGGACACCGAGACTTCTCCGCGTCTCCCCCTCTCCCCCTCTCCGCGTCTGTCTTTCACCCGCTACACTTTTGATGTGGACGGCCCAACCTTTGCCGGATATATGCGCGACCGGATGGAAGCTGAATTGCAGCGCAAAGGCAGGCTGCCCGTCGGCGTGAACCTGGACGTGGCCCGGCAATACGTCGGCATGATCGGCCAGGGGGAAATCTGGGTCAATGCGGCAGGCTTTCCGCTGCGCCAGATTGTGCGCCTCAAATTCCCGCCCGCAGACCTGGAGCAGGTCGAGGTCGAGATCACGACCGATTTTTCCGGGTGGAACGCGCAGATGGCAACCTCGCCGGCGTGGTTTGGCTCCACGCGCTTGACCCCGCGCGCCCTGGCGCAGGCTGGCCAGGCGTTGGCCCGGTCGCTGGGCCTGGCGGCGGGGATGCTGGGCCTGGTCGGTTTGATGATCGTCTTCCGCAAATCGCCCCGGATGTACGCGGCCATCGTCCTGACCATTATCGCCTCGATGCTGCTGACGCCGCTGCTGCAAAGCCAGCAGGTGTACGCGTTCTTCAAAGACCAGCGGGCGCAGCAGTCCCAGGCGGAAGCCGACCGCGCCGCGCAGCAACAGGCCCGTGAGACGCAGGCGGAACTGACCCGGAAGGATTTTGACCCCTCTCGCAACCCACTGGCGGCGACTCTCGCTCCAACGACCACCACCACGGCTGATGGGCAGACGATCCCCAGCCTTGAATCGTGGGGGCTGGAACTGCCATCCGGTGGGGCTCTGGACGTCGCAGTGCAAGCTGCGCCGCAGTCTGTGATGAACTCTGCCCAAAACGACCATTGCGGAAACGTGGATACCGGCGCCGATTCAGACGGCGACGGCCTGACCGACTGGCAGGAATGTCGAATCGGTTCCAATCAAAACAAGGCCGACAGCGACGACGACGGCCTGAATGACAAGACCGAGGTGTTGGAACTCGGTACGGACCCCGTGCAGTCAGACAGCGATGGCGACGGGATCAACGACTTGATCGAGGTGCGCGGTTTCCAAGGTACAGACGGCAAACAATGGTACCTGAACCCACTGGACCCGGACACCAACGGCGACGGCCAGGTGGATGGGCTGGAGTGCATGAGCTTGAGAGACAACACCGGCGCGCGGTGCGAGGACACCGACGGCGACGGCGTTCCAGATGTCTTTGACTCTGACAACGATAACGACGGCGTTCCAGATACGGTGGACCTGTCTCCCACGCTGGCGATGGGCAGCGGTGTGGTGGGGAACCAAGTGAGCGGCTTCACTGACAAGACCTTCTCCTTCAACGCGAAGTCCCTTACGAGCAACAAACCGGTCTTTGTGGATTTCCAGCTTCGTCCTGTCAATCCCAGGCATCTATGGTACACCCTCAACGTGCTGGACTGGCCCAGCGGCGACCGCGAAGGCCAACAGCAGCGCGTCTTTGACAATACCTTCGGCAGCAGCGGCAATTTAGCCAACGGCGATATGCGCCTGGTGCCCATGCTGGAGATCGTCGTCCCGGCTGACCCCCACGAATTCGGCGGCTTACCCGTCAAAGCAGGAGTCACTACCAAGCCTCCGCTGCCAGCATTGACCGGGACCAATATCATCAGCGACACCGGGCGACTGAACGCCTGGCTGGATGGCTGGCTTGACCAGGACGAAATTCGCAAATATGGCATCTCGGTCCGGGTGAAGGACTCGACAGGCGCCCTGGCGGTATACGTCCCTCTCAACCTGGTGCGCGATGCTACCGGCGACAGCCCGGTGGCCTTTTCGGCGCGTATGCTCTACCGGCCGACCGGCATCACCTTGGGCCACTCCCAGCAGATCCGTGTGGCCTGGCTGCTCCAGGGCCTGAGAGACACGTGTGATACGAGCGACATGCCGGACCAGTTCCCCCATCCCACACAACCGGGGATAACGGTCAGAAAGACAGATAGTAACGCCTATGACTTGTGGTGCCAGAACACGGAGAACTGGGTGACAACCCAAGGCGTTATCCACAGGTATTACGACGACTGGTATCTGACCGGTCTCAGCGTGCGAGAAGATCTTGGTGTCAAGGCGGCTATCATCTATGAAAACCCGGCATATGCCGGGCGCAATCCCGAGTACGAAGAAGCCCTGTGGAAATTGGCCGACAGCTTGCAGTACACGTTCCTGGCTGGACAGCGGAACGTGACGGTGAACGAAATCGCACGCCGTTTCGCGATCACCAGCACTGCCACCTTAACCGAACGGTGGGGCATTCCCCTGGGGGCCACAGACGTCAGGACGTTCAGCTTCCCCGACCAGAGCGGGCTGGCCACGATCCCCATGACACAGACCACGCAGCTCTTGAACGACAAGTTCATGCACGGCGCCACTCCCCTGGTGGAGAACCCCACTCTGCTATTTGCGCGCGAGGAGCGGTATCGCGCCATCAGCCTGGACACGGCGTCTGCCATTGAGGCCGGCACGAGCGCCCCGAGCCAGGGCGTTTTTGCCAGCAACAACCTGACGATCAACCTCGACCCCACAACGGTCCCAGACCAGGTGTTGGCCGGCGTCAACTGGGCGCCCTACCAGTATAAAGGCGCGGGGGTGTGGGAGGCATACCCCATCGGCGCGTACTGGGAGCGGATGAGCGCCATTTTCGACCGGCTCTTTGCCAGCCAATATACCGCCGACCGGCCCGAGGTCAACGCCGGCCGCGTGCTGCTGGCCCAATCCTTTTATCTCTCCCTTTTCCACGGCACCGGCACGATTGTCGAAATTGCCACCCGTCCGATCCCGGCGGCGATCGCCCGCGATGATGCCGCCCTGACAGTAAGCTATAGGCCGGCCACCGCAGCGGGCTTCATCGTCAACTATCTGGCCGTGGAAGGCGTCAAAAGTGCGCTCAGCGCCGCCCGGAGTCTGGCTGGCTTTGGCATGGAGTTGGGAACCACACAGGCGTTCTTGGCCTTCCTGGGCGGCGTTCGGGACAAGATAACGGGCAAACTGGCATCGGTGAAGAGTTTTGTCACCGTCCACTCTACCCTGGCCGTCATCGGCGCGCTGGTGATCGTGGGGGCAGTGACCACGCTGTTCTTGACGACCGACGCCTCCAAGACGGCCGAAATCGTACTGGGGGCGGTCACGAGCGTGGTGGCGACCGTCGGTGCCGTGAACGCCATCAACAGCGTCCGGGCGGCGTTGCAGGCGGGGGCGGTCTTTACCCGCAATGCAATTTCCACCGCGGTGCGCAACATCAGCCAGGCGGCCTCGACCGCGGCCGTGATTGCCCTGGTGGTAACGGTGACAGTGGCAACCGGGCTCTTTACGTACCAGATGATCGCCTCCGGGGTGCGGTTCGGCTCGCTGGCTTTCAATGAGGCGTTGGCGGCGTTGGTTTCTACTGTCATCGTGGCAGGAATCATGCTTGCCATCGGGCTGATCGTCCCGGTCGGCACGCTCATCGTAGCCCTGGTTACCGCTATTGACGCCGTGATCGGCTTTGTGTGCAAGATCGTCGGCGCGGGCCAGTCCGGCGGCAGCGAGAGCCACATCTGCTCCGGCATCAGCGGCTCGCTGGCCAGGTTGGTGCAGTTCCTGATCTACAGCAACAATCCGTTGGTAGATTTGCAGCATGAGGGACGGCTGAGCACCGGAGATCTCAGATTGGCCCTACAGGTGGATGACGGCTTTCAGGAAGGTAACCGGCTGCAGGTCAAGCTCCACGTCACCAGCACGCTTTTTCGGAACCAGCCCAACTCGGCCCTGGGCGCCCTCTACGCCTGGCACTATCTTGATGATCGCTACATCAAGCAGTCAGATTTCGTCTACCAGATCACGCCTACTGAGCAGGATATTCACGGCAGCCTCAGCACTGGCTCCGTTCACAGCTATTGGGGTGAGGGCCAGAACGGCGGCGTCGCTACACTGGAGACGAACCCCGAGTACACCTACTTGATCCCCTTCGCGCAGATCGGTATAAATGAAAAAACCAGGCTCTACCTGGCGGAAGGGTACAAGATCAACGTCCAGGAGTGTTTCTTGATACCCTTTTTCTGGGTCCCGGTCTGCTATTTGCGCGATCAGGGGGACACACTGCGCACGCCGCTGGGGGATTACCTCACGTTCGATATCTTTCCGGCCACGCTGGACGAGTTTTACGCCCTGGCCGGCCGCGGCAACGACAGCTATGCCCTGGCCTGGGACAGTGACTTTCCCACGCTGTGCGATGCCGACGGCGATGGACTGCGCAGCAAGGCCTGCGGCGGCAACGATCCCGGCGACGGTACGGCCGATGCCGATGGCGATGGCCTGTCCGATTTTTACGAAGTCCTCAACGGCACCCTACCCCTCGACCCGGACGCCGACGGCGACGGTCTCAGCGACTATGCGGAAATCTTTTACCGCACCAACCCCCTCCAGGCCGACACCGACGGCGACGGCCTGAACGATAAGGAGGAAGTGGACGGCTGGAGCTTTGTCTACGGCTATGACGCCCAGGGTCAGCCCTTGCAGACCTGGGTCACGCCTGACCCGCTCAATCCCGACACCGATGGCGATGGCATCCTGGACAAACAGGAAAAGGTGTACGGCTTTAACCCACGCGTCGTGTCAAGCCTCGACGTGTTGAAGATTACCTCCCAGGTGCAAGAGATCCAGGGGAGCGGCCTCGTCCCCTCTGACGGCTACGTCGCCCCCAGACAAACCGTCAACTATACCGCTGTCATCGAGAACCAACTGCGCAATCGGCACGCCCTGGGACTGCTGGAGGTGGACCTACCCGTGGCAGTTCAAAGCCAATCCCTCCAACCTCAGGTCTATACCCTGGCGCCCAACCAGACGGCCACCCTCAATGGGCAGGTGACAGTGCGCAGCGACGCCACAACCCAGGCCGTCAGCCTGACCAACCGGGCTGGCGCGGAGATCGCCAACCTGTGGGGCGCCGCCGATGAGCGCGCGTTGTGGTTGCATCTCGACGAAAACCCAGGGGCGACTGGCTTTACAGATAGTTCCCGCTGGGGCCATAACGCCACCTGTTCGGGCAGCAGTTGCCCCACCGCCGGGGTGGATGGCTACGCCGGCAGGGCGCTGCAGTTTGATGGGGCAGATGATTACCTGGCGGTCCAGCAGGTCACCGATGCCACCGACAGTGTTTCGCTGGCCGCCTGGGTCAAGTGGGCCGGGCCGACGGGTAACCACCAGTTCATCATCAACAATGGGAGCAGTAACCTCAGCGGGTATGGTATGTTGCTGGATCCGAACGGCGTGCTAAAGGTCCTCAACGGTGGTGTGGGTTTCGTTGCATCCAACATCCAACTGCCTGTCGGTGTCTGGCAGCACGTAGTGGCGGTGCGGGAGAGCGACACGTGGAAGCTCTACCTGAATGGGAGCGCGCTGGCCGTCTCCGGCAATCCGTCGCTCACGGCTCCGGCGGGCAAGACGACCATCGGCGGCAATCAGGTCGGCACAGAGAACTTCAAGGGCCTGATTGACGAAGTGGAGATCTATCCCCGCGCGCTTTCCGCTGCGGAGATTGCCAATCGCTTCAGGGAGCCAGTCCTGCACCTCAAGCTCGACGGCAGCTATGCCGACGCATCCGCCTACCGGCAAAATGTCGTCTGCGCCAGTCCCGGCTGCCCCCAGATTGACGCGAGCGGCGGGGTGCTGGGCGGAAAGGCGGCCTTTAGCCAGGCTGGCTTTACCTCCCAGGGCGACAGCAAAGTGCTGCAAATGCCCTTGAACGACAGCCTGGATTTGAGTGGCGGGCACTTTACCCAGGCCTTTTGGATCTATCCGCAAGATGGCATCCAAAGACCAGCGGTGTCTGGGGAAACCCCGACGGCCTATCGCTACGGGATCATAGGGTCGAACGACGAGACGCCCAACGCCTACCCCACCGTCCGGCTGCTCAGCCCAACCGGAGAAGGATATCCGGGTATGTGGAACGATCCAAAGCGCAAGCTCGAGGTCGGCTTTGGCGACGGCACGGCGTGGCGTTCCCTCGTCAGCGATTTCATTCTCACCAAAGACCAGTGGAACCACGTCGTCGTCACCTACGATTCCGCGCCGGTAGAGGCCGCCGGGACCTACCGCATCTATGTCAACGGCGTGCTCAGGGAAACCCATTCCATCCCGGGAAAACCTGTGCGCATCCAACCCAACCAGCCCAACAATACCAAACTCTACGTGGGCCGCTCCGCGTCCCCCCGCTGGGTCAAGCTGCACGAGCACGAAGACTGGGGTGGGTGGCGCATGGATTATGCCCTGAACCAGTATGACCTTCATCTCAATATTCATGGGTTGCAGGTGGATGATGTGGGCGACGGGTACGGTGGAAATGCCTCCTCGGCGGATGTGTTCAACACGTACGCCACCCTTTACGCCGGCACCGGTTACTGGGATGCGACTTGCCGGTTGCTAGGCACTGCCTCAGACCTGGGCGACTACTGCAAGTTCAGTGACAAAACCTGGTCTCTCAAGCTAGACCAGTACTCAATTCCCCTGCACGGCGCGCTGGACGACGTGCGTATCTATCGCTATACACTCAGTGATGTTGAAGTGAAGGACCTGTACACAGGAGCTACGCGCGCGCTGGAGATGCGCTTCGATGAACCGCCCGGTTCTCAGAGCCTGAGCGACAGCTCCGGCAACCATCTCGGCGGGGTTTGCTCCGGCGCTACCTGTCCCGACACCGGCATGCCGGGGCGCGCCAACCAGGCCGCCCGCTTCGACGGGGTAAATGATTACGTGGCGGTACAGCAGGTCACAGAGGCCACGGACAATGTTTCGCTGGCCGCGTGGGTCGAGTGGGCCGGGCCGAACGGCCACACCCAGATCATCATTAACAACGGGATGACCAACGCCAACGGGTATGGCCTGTTCCTTGAGTCAGATGGCACGCTCAAAATCCTCAACGGCGGCGTCGGTTGGGCCGCATCCACCACGCGACTAACAGCCAACGTCTGGCAGCACATCGCTGCGGTCAGGGAAGGCGGCGTATGGAAGCTCTACCTGAACGGGACCGCGTTGGCCGTCACCGGCAACCCGCCCCCGAATGTCCCGGCGGGCAAAACGACGGTGGGAAGCAACCACGCCGGGGGAGAGAATTTCAATGGCCTGATCGACCACGTGACGGTTCACAGGAAGGCCCTCTCCCAGCAGGAAATCGCCGCGTTGATGGCTGAGGTGCCGCTGCTCAACCTGCACCTGGACGAAAACCTGGGCGCGACCAGCTTTGCCGATGCCTCACAATTGAGCAATCACGGCGCTTGCTCCGGTTCGGCCTGTCCCAAGGCCGGCGTCAAGGGTGAAATGCGAGAAGCCGTATCCTTCGACGGAGTCAACGACGTCATCGCCATTCCCGATAACTCGGCGCTTGATCTGAATACCTTTAGCCTCAGCCTGTGGGTCAAGCCCACCCAAATCAAGAATTCTCGCCAGCCGCTGCTTGAGAAAGGGACCAATCTGGGTAGTAAACATAATTATATCGTGTACTTGATTCCCAACTCCATGAGGGTGGCACTGAGTGCCGGCGACTGCGGGAGTGTTCTTTTCGATCTGAACAGCGACAAATCCATCAACGCCAATCAATGGAACCACGTCCTGGCAACCTACGATGGTGTGACGGCAACGCTATATCTCAATGGGTGGCCGGCCGGAACCGCAACGAATCGTTACCCAGGCCGGACCCCCTGCAAGAATGCCTCTCCTGTAGAATTGGGTAACACCACCGCCCCGCAGTATCTGCCTACTACTCCCTTCAGCGGCCAGATGGACGAGGTGGCCATCTACGCCAGTGCGCTGACAGAACTTGAGGCAAGATCGCTGTACGAGTACCAGGTGAGCTGGTTCGATACCGCCGCCGGTCACACCCTCACCGTGGACGCAGACAAGCCGATGGCGCACCTGGACTATTCGAATGCCACCATCGGGCAGGTGCAGGGTCAGGTGATGGCCATCGCGGCCACCGACCAGACCTCCGGCGTGACGCGAGTGGAGTACCGGATCACCGGTGCCGGCCAGAGCGGCGCCTGGCAGGCCGCTACCCAGGATGAGGCGGCCTGGACGTTTGCCATCAATACCACAACCGGGTCGTACACCGTTTACGTCCGCGCGACCGACAGGGTGGGCAACGTTTCAGATGTCAGCAGCGCCACCTTCACCGTAGACAGCACCCCGCCGAGCGTCTCGCTCGACACTCAGTGGACCCAGGCGGTGTTGCCTGCGCCAACGAGCGTCATCACCTTGACTGGCACAGTGGCCGACGGCGCCAGCGGCGTGGAGAATGTGCGGGCCACGGTACTCGATCACGCGGACGCCGCCGTTGGTGGGACGCAATCCGCGCAGTTGTTCCAGGGCGGCGCCTGGCAGACCGTCCACCCGTTGCCACCTGAGCCGAATGGGACCTACACGGTGCAACTGGCGGGGCGGGATAAAGTGGGCAATGCCATCACCACGACCGCAGGTACTCTCCGCGTGGATGGCACCGCACCACTGGCCGACATCACCAACACGGGTGTGAGCACGCAGACCATTAGCGGCGTCGGCGCTGGTCTTCCTATCATCCGGGGCACAGTCGGCGAAGCGCCATATCCCACGAACCCCACCGTGCGTATGCACTTTGAAGAAACGAGCGGCGCCACCCGTTTCTTCGACGGCTCGACCAACAGATTCGTCGCTACGTGCCCCTCCGCAGCGTGTCCCACCGCGGACCAGAGCGGCAGGGTTGGCAAGGCGGTACAGTTCGATGGGGTGGACGACTACGTGAGGGTGAGCAATACGGATGGCCGATTGGACACCCCCCAATTGACCCTGGCGGCCTGGGTAAAACCCGGATGGATCGCAGGCCAGCCGAGCGGGAACCCAACCATGATGGGCCTGCGGGGTAATGTCTCACGCATGTCTCTCCACATCCTCAGAGCTTATGATGCGCTGGCCACGTGGAAGCAAGAGGGGCTTGCGGCCTACCCCTACCCCTTCCAGGCCGGTAACTGGTACCACATCGCGGTAACGTGGGATAGTAGCGGCGAAAAAGCCTACGTCAACGGGCAGCTCATCGGCAGCACGGCGAACCGGACACTGGGCGCGGCGGTCAAGCAAGATCTCATCGTCGGCTCGGCAGGCGGTATCCAGGAATTCTTCGCCGGGCTCGTGGATGAAGTGGGCATCTACGACCATGCCCTCACGGCCGATCAAATCCATGCCATCGCCAATCCCGTCAGCAGCGGTGTGAGCAGGGTGGAAATCGGCTTTCTGCATGCCAGGGATAGGGCCAACCCGGAGGGTATCACCTGGAACCAGGTCAACCTGGCCCAGCCCGGGCAGGCCTTCTCCGCGTGGAGCTATCAACTGCCCGAGGGGCTGGAAGGCCCACATCAAATCTACCTCCGCGCTGCCGATGGATTGGGCAACGTCCGCACGCTGCCCAATGTGTGGCAGGGCGAAATTGACACGTGGGCTCCACGGGTGTCCATCACCAGCTCTATCGAGGGGAACAAACGCCGTTATACGACGGTGGCTCAGGACTACAACCTGCAAGAGCAAGGCTTCACCTCCCCTTGCGGGGCCCAGGTGATCGCAAGCCGCACCTACTTCACTGCAACCTGGTATGCAGAGCTGCGCAATCAAGCCCCACCTGCTGATCAGGTGCGTCTTGATAACAAACTCTATCAACTGACTGCTACTTGCCTGAGCGGTGAGGCGGGACTCCTATCCGAGGTCGGCGTGATTGACCTGTCCGGGCAGGAAAGCGATGTGGTCATCTCGGGCGATCGTTCGACGGATTCAGGAGAGACCTATGCCTATGTAGCCGCTGGTCTTGCTGGCCTGCGGGTGGTAGACGTGTCCGAGCCGACTGCGCCCCACGAGGTGGCTGCCTGCGCTGCACCTGTCCTGCCGGGATCGGCCAGTGGCGTCGCTCTCGCTGGAAACTACGCATACATCGCAAGCGCGTTGGGATGCGCAACTTTTGACCAGTGGGGTAACTGCCTGTCGATGGGAGGTGAGGGACTGCACGTCGTGGACATCTCCAATCCCACCAGCCCGATCTTCAAGGGCACCATCCGCTTACCGTATTCTGCCTTTGACGTGGCTGTATCGGGCAACCCTTCGACGGCCTCAGGACAGGTCTACGCCTATGTGCCCGTTGGCGAGGCCGGCTTGCGGGTGGTGGACGTGTCCGACCCCACTGCACTCCACGAGGTGGGCGTCTACGATCCGCCAGGAGAGCCGGCTTATGGTACGCCTGGAGTGTTGTATGGTGTGGCCATATCTGGAACGCATGCTTATGTGGCCGATTACTATCACGGTCTGCGGGTAGTGGACATCTCCGAGCCGGCGCAGCCGAGGGAGGTCGGCACCTACCGTGAGCGGCCCAACGGGGCCCATCGCGTGGCCGTGTCCGGCAACCACGCCTACCTGGCCGATGACAGGTGGGGTCTGCTGGTGGTGGACATCTCCGACCCGGCAGCGCCACGCCGGGTGGGGCATTATGAGGCGCCATCGTATGCTTCAGGCTTGATGGACGTGGCATTGTCCGACGATCCTTTGACAGGCTCAGGACCGGCCTATGCCTATGGAGCCGCCCGGTTTGCCGGCCTGCTGATGGTGGACATCTCCGACCCGACCAATCCGCAAGCGCCCATGGATGGTTGGTCCGGTCTCGACACACCGGGAGAAGCCCGCGGTGTGGCCGTGTCCGGGGATTACGCCTACGTGGCCGATGGATCCGGCGGCGGCCTACGGGTGATGCAGATAGGGCAGGCCGATGGGGCACCGCCGGTGACGGAAGCCACTGCCTACGATCTGTTCGGCAGCCGCGGTAGTGCCACGTTGCCGGCCCTGACCGAGGCTGAGACAGCGCAGGTGCAGGTCGCAGCGCTGCAGGCAGCCGAATCATCCGTGGATATCTCCATCAATGCGCCGTCCCTCCTGCTGAGCACCACTCCTTACACCCTCACCGGTCATGTCGTCAGCACGTCCGAAACCTCTCTGCGCGCGTTGACGGTCACGGTAGACAGCCAAGTCATCTACACCAACGCCTGGGCTGTGGGCGCGATAAGTGCGACATGGTGGGCAGCGAGCTGGACGCCCGCCGGCGAGGGTGCCCACACTGTCGCCGTCACCGCCACCGACTGGCTCACTGCCACCGCCGTACAGACCGCCACCGTCACCCTGGACACACTTCCCCCCGCGGTCAGCCTGACCACCCGGACCTTCACCAAGGCAGACCACGGCAGTACGGGGGGACTTAACCTGGCGGGTGTGGTGACCGACGTCAACGGCGCGCACTCTGTGTACGTCGCCGTGGGTGATGCCAACCTCTCCGCTGAAGTAGATCACACGGCGGGGCGTTGGTGGACTGTGTGGTCCACCGACCGCACCAACCCGCCCGATGGCGTGAGTTACACCGCGATGATCACTGCTACCGACACTGCTGGACACACTACCTCCATCACCGACACATTTGGCGTGGACGTCGTGCCGCCCGCGCCGGTCACGGTGACACTGGCGTATATCAACAGCCTGGGCGTGCGGACGGTCATCACACCGGGCATGACCATTTACGATGTCCTGGCACCTGCCCTGTTCATTGACTGGACCGCCGCCAGCGATGGCAGCGGCATCGCCCGCTACCGGGTGGGGTGGACAATTACCCCCACGCTGACGGCAGATGAGCTTGCCGGCCTGACCGTCTATGCCACCGCCGGCAGCCACACGCAAACCGTGAGCGAAGCGCAAGAGCTCTATGCCCACGTCGTCGCTGAAGACAATTACGGCAACCAGACCGTCCAGACCCTCGGCCCGGTCTATGCCGACTACGCCCGCACGCCCGACACCATCGCCATGGATGGAGCGGATAACCTGTATCGCGGCTGGATGAACAGCGGATGCAGTCTGATCGGGCGCGATGCGCGGGTCAGCGCACAAGGGCAGGCTCACACCACGCTGCGTGAACCACAGAAGTTTTATGCCACCTGGGGCACTCCTTCCTCCTCGCAGGGGGAGAGCGGGGGTGGGGGTCTGCGCCTGGCCTGGACGGGCGCCGACTGGAACCACGACGGGGACCTGTTCATTTATCTCGATACGATCGCGGGGGGCACAGCGGAGACTTACAATCCCCTCGACCCGGACGGAGGATCCACGCCGGTGGGACTGGGGATAGAGGCCGACACCATGATCTGGGTGCAGGACGACCGGACGGCTCAACTGTGGCGCTGGGATGACGGTCAAGGCTGGCTGGCGAGCACCACGCCCCCCCTGGCCTACCGTTTCGATCGCAGCCTGAGCACACCCTATACCGATCTATACGTCCCGTGGGATACGCTTGGCATCAGTGATCCCGCCGGCGCCACCCTGAACATGATCGCTTTCGCCGCGGAACAAGACTCTATGCAGGTATGGGCAACCATGCCTGTGCGTAATCCCGTCAGCAGTCAGAGACTGGCCGACGATGACTCGTTCACCTCGGGTGGTTTCAGCGCCGACCAGGCCTACAGCTTTGCTCTGAACGACGACGTATGTCCCAGCCAGGGGGTGTTCACCGGCGCCGAGGTACACTTGCATCTGCGGGCTGACCCGGCCGGGCTGTCAAGTGATATGTTCGACATGGGGTCTTGGGCCACTTTGGAGGTGGCTCAAGAAATGCGCAACGTCGGCGACGGCGAGGACATCACCTACTATCTCAAATACGCCAATACGGGCATCGCTCCGGCCTCCAACGTTATCGTCACCATTTCAGCGACAGAGCTGCGGCTACACGGCGCGCCGGTGTTTAACCTGGGGGACATCATGCCCGGCGAACAGGGGACCCTCGTTTTCACCGGCACGGTGGCCCTGAATCCTTATTCCCCTTCCAGCGTGATCCTGGGAGTCCAAAGCGTAGACTATGAATCCTATCCCTACGTGGGGGACGTTTACCCGATTGAAATCAATCACGGAATAGACGTGGATGCTCCGCGGCACGTGGAGGTGCTGGAGCCACGCACCATCATCCGCCCCGGCAGCAATACGGTCACGGGGGCCGTCTTTGACGTGGACTCGATTACGGTGCCCAATATCACCCTGCAAGCAGAGGACCCGTTGGGCCACGTCACGGATTTGGCTTGCCTCGATTCCACCCCCGACGATGGTCAATGGACATGCAACTGGAATGTGGGTCTGGATGTGCCCGATGGTGCCTTGTTCAAACTGCGCGTCCGGGCCACCGATCGGCTCGGACATGCCAGCGATTGGACCGACTGGCTGAACCTGGTGGTGGATGCGCAACCGCCGACCTTGACCCTGGATCCGTCGGTCGAGTCTGCGCTCAGCGACGGACTGCTTTCGGCCGGCGAAACCGTCCTCTCCGGGCGGCTGGCCGATAATCGCCTCGTCAGCGGCCTGGAGGTGTGCCAGCCTGACGGGCAGGTATGCCAGTCCGCCCAAGTCCATCTTGACCCGGAGACTACGCCGCGAAGCACCTTCGTTTACGACGATGTCCCGGCAGCCCCTATCGCCATTGATAACGCGACGTTCTGGTGCCAACCCGACACGACCATCGTGCGTACCTTTGCCGTCAGTGATAGTTTCAGCGTATCGAAGGCAAGCCTGGGTTTCAATGCCGACCATACCGCCCGATGTGATCTCGCCGTTTCCCTGAGGTCGCCGGCAGGCACGGAGGTGGATTTGGTTGGATTCTGCCCCAAGCGCAAGAACTGGGATGTCTTGTGGGACGACGCCACGCGGAGCGTGATGAAGTACGATAAGCAGGATCATCAGACAGCCGCTCCGTACTACGAGAACGTGAGAACTCCTGATTACGCACTGGACGCATTTAACGGTCAGGATGCACGAGGGGTCTGGGAGCTGCGGGTGTGTGACCGCTGGCCAAACGAAGATGCTGGCGTCTACAACCGCAGCCGTCTGATCTTGTCCACCGATGCACTGGCGGCCAACACTCAGGCCGGGTGGAGCTACAGTTTGCCTGACGTCGAAGGCCTTGATGGCATTACGCGGACACTGGCCCTCCATGGCCTGGACAGCGCAGGTAATCCCAGTGATCCCATCAGCCTGACCTTCCGCGTGGATACCGTCCCGCCGGTCATCAGCTATATTACCCACACCACCACGCTGTGGCCCGGTCAGCCCTTCCTCATCAGTGGCTCGGTCAGCGACGGCAGCGGCGTCCAGGCCATGCAAGTCAGCGGCCTCACGCCCAACCAGGGGTACATGGCTGATGTGATCGCCCTGGACTATGCACCTTCCGATGGGTCAGGCCGCAACAGTGCCACGTGGGCCTATACCGATACGCGCCAATTGACTCAGCCCGGTGACTATAGCCTGTGGGTCGAGGCGGTAGACGATGCAGGCAACCGGAGCACACTGGGGCCGTTCAGCGTGCAAGTGATTGCACCTTTGCGCTTTACAAAGTCGGTCACCCCCACCGAAAACGTGGGGTTGGGGGACGTAGTCACCTACACGCTGACCTTACACAACGACAATCCCACCGCGATTCCGGTCGTCGTCGTTGTGGATCAGCTCCCGGAAGCCGTCACGCCGTTGACGATGACCGAGGGCCCGATCTTCATGCCGCCACCCGATCATATCCTTGTGTGGCCGGCGTTTGCGATGGACGCGCAGAGCACCGCTGAACTGGTGTTCACGGCGCGTGTGAGCAACGATACCCGGTATTTTGGCGCTTCGGTTGCCAATATCGCCTACTACTATACCGAGCATTTCAGCGGGGCGGCCAACCAAGTCACCTTTGGCATCAACCCGGCCATCAACATCATCAGCCCACACGAGGGTCAGGTTTTTGGCGCGTCCGATGGCATCAGCGTCACCGTGCCGGTCACCGTTGTCACGCCGCTCACGCTGCCGGAGGAGGGATATTGGACGTTGGACGTTGACGGCCATACGGTCATTAGCCGGGTGCTGACCTATACGGCCACTGCCCTACTGGAACTGGGTTCCCACGTCATCGGTGCTACGCTGTACACGGCAGATCACCAGGAGTTGGGCGCAGACACGGTCGGGGTGACGGTCGTCACCTATTCGCAGCGGATCTATCTGCCGCTGGTCATGCACAACGCGTCGTTCACCAGCACGGCCACGGTCACTCCGACCGTGACACCGGCCGCTACAGCTACGCCGACGGCGACACCCTCGCCGACGGTTACCCCGACCGCTGCACTCCATCGCCGTTGGCTGCCGCTGATCTTGCGGTAAGGACTCGTCAAAGAATAACTTCCCGGCCTTGTCACCCTGAGGCCGAACCCCGTGACCGGCTTTGCGGCGGGGGGCCTCAGGCCGAAGGGTCTTTCTCGCGTGGCACAGATGCTTCGGGATGAGGGAGAGGCGTCGCCACGAAAAGCGACTTGCCCGCCCTCAGCATGACAAAAACGGACTTGTTCTTTTACAAGTCCTAACGGTAGTTTCGCTCATTTCTGGGGCGAGTTGACACAATAGCGGTAGTCGATGTATATCCTCCGGCAATCTGGGTGTTGGAGGCAGCCATGACGACCGCGCAGATCACTTCGGAACGGATTGACGACATTCCACTGCTCATACGGTGGTTGCTCGACATGCATATCGACCAGATCATTGACGTCGTGCTTGGTATGCCGCATGGCAACCTGCAAGGGTTGAGCTATGGCCAACTGGCCGTGGTGTTCGTCGCCTACATCTTGACCGAATGCAACCATTTTCTCAGCCCGGTGCGCGATTGGGTCGCCAAGCACCAACATGTCCTGACGCAGGCTCTTGGCTGTCCGCTGCGCGCCACCGACTTCACCGATGAACGCTTGGAGGACCTGTTGGACGCCGTAGGCCGGGATGCGGTGGGTGAGGCATTGGAAACGCAACTGGGCCAGCACCTGATCCGGGCCTATGCGTTGCCCACGGACACGGCGCGGATTGATACCACCACGGTATCGGTGTACCACCAACCCGACAAGAGCACGCTCGTGGACTACGGCCAGAGCAAAGACCATCGGCCCGACCTGCGCCAGTTCAAAGAGGTCCTGAGCACGCTCGATCCGGTAGGCACACCCTTGTGCAGTGCTACGGTGTGTTTCTGATAAACTAAAAGGGAACCACTGGGCCGCACTTTGATAATCGAAAAGGGAACCACCTGAGCCAATTTCCGCTATCATGGAGGTCAGAATCCATGATTGCGGAGGGAAGGATGATC
>Ga0172368_10002601_pt1 | contig 22758 bp, 17 predicted proteins | sample Lak11m_FD_114540 | JGI IMG/M metagenome (GOLD analysis project Ga0172368, IMG submission 114540) | Freshwater microbial communities from Kabuno Bay, South-Kivu, Congo - kab_022012_11m | ecosystem: Environmental > Aquatic > Freshwater > Lake | place: Democratic Republic of the Congo: South-Kivu...
CTTTGCGTCTTTGCGTGAGAATTTCGGGCTGGCTGTACAAGAATCCCACTGGTTGGATCCTAACCCGGACGAGCCGGAGATGGCTCACGCCAAGGCGCCAAGACGCCAAGAATTCATTTTGCGCCTTTGCGTCTTTGCGTGAGAATTTCGGGCTGGCTGTACAAGAATCCCACTGGTTGGATCCTAACCCGGACGAGCCGGAGATGGCTCACGCCAAGACGCCAAGAATTCATTTTGCGCCTTTGCGTCTTTGCGTGGGAATTTCGGGCTGGCTGTACAAGAATCCCACTGGTTGGATCCTATTTCATGTCGAGCAATGGCGGCGCAAAAATCGCGATCAGCGCCAAAATCAGCCCGATACCGACCAGCAGACCCATCGCAAAGATCGCGCTGAACACCCGCCGGTCGTACTTCAAGTGCATGTAAAATAATGCGACCAGCGTCGCCTTTGTCAAGGCCAGCGGCACCAGCACCGGGATGCGCGGCACCGGCAGGTAAGTCACCGCCACTTCGAGTGCCGTGAGGACCGCCAACACCGTGAACACGCCGATGTAAACCCGTTGCGTGCCATGCGGTCGCTCCACCTGGTTTTCGGTTTCCACGTCGCCTCCTCGCTAAATCAGGTACACTACCGTGAAGATGATGATCCAGACCAGGTCCACGAAGTGCCAGTACAAGCCCAGCATGTCCACGACGACGGCGTTTTCCTTCGTTACCGCGCCGCTGAACGCGCGCGCCAGCACGAAGCTGATCCAGATGACGCCCGCAAAGACATGCGCGCCGTGGAAGCCCGTCAAGGTGAAGAAGGTCGCACCGAACACGTTGCTGCTGAGCGACAGGCCGTGCCGGATCAGCATCGTGAACTCGGTTGCCTGCCCGCCCAGGAAGGCCAGCCCCAGCAGCGCGGTGGCGATCAACCAGCGGCGCAGGCCCCGCTGGTCGCCCCGCTGGATCGCGGCGACCGCGGTGACCATCGTCAGGCTGCTGCAAATCAGGACAAACGTGTTGAGGCCCGTCAGCGGCACGTCCAGGATCTCGTGGGGCAGCGGGCCGCTCACGCTTCGGCCACGCATCACGATGTAGGTGACGATCAGCGACGCGAAGAACATCACCTCGGAGCCAAGGAGTGTCCAGACGCCGAGCTTACGGTTGTCAACGCCCATCGAGGGGACTTCCACCGTCCCCGGTGCAACTTCCTGGTTCATAACTCCCCCTCAACGCCGCTCAAGCACCCACCGGATGATCCCGGCGAACACGATCACGATGCCCGCGGCGATGAGCCACGGCGTGTAGATCAACCCGTAGGCGGCAAGCAGCAGCCCAAAGGCCAGGAGCACGGGGTTCAGCGAGCCGCCCGGAAGGTGGATCGCCGGACGCTCTCCTTCAGGCAGGGTCGGTGTCTGGGCTGCCGGGGCTGGTTCACCGCCCGCCTGGGCGGGATATTTCTGATCCCACAGCGGCCGTCGGCTATGGACGACCGGGATCACCGCGAAGTTGTAGGCCGGCGGCGGCGAGGACGTCGCCCACTCCAGCGTTTGGGCGTCCCACGGATCGTCGCCGGCCGGCTGGCCCTTGCGCAGGCTGGCGAAGAAATTGTGGAGGAAGATCCCGATCGCGATGGCGATGATGAACGCGCCCACGGTCTCGATCAGGTTCGGCAACGTCCAGCCCTGCCCCGCGTCGTAGGTGTAGACCCGGCGCGGCATGCCCATCAGCCCCAGCAGGTGCATCGGGAAAAAGGTCAGGTTGAAGCCGACCAGCATGGTCCAAAACTGCAAGCGGCCCAGCTTCTCGCTGAGCAGGCGACCGGTCATCTTGGGGAACCAGTAGAAAAAGCCGGCGAAGATCGCAAACACGGTCCCACCGAACAGCACGTAGTGCAGATGGGCGACGACGTAGTACGAATCTTCCACCTGGAAATCCACCGGCACCATGGCCAGCGAGACACCGCTCAGCCCGCCGACGATGAACATGGCGATGAACCCGATGGCGAAAAGCAGCGGCGCCTTGACGTTGATCTTCCCGCCCCACAATGTCGCGATCCAGTTGAAGATCTTGATGCTGGTCGGCACGGCGATGATCACGCTGTCCAGCGAGAACACCGCATCCGCGATGGGGCTCAGCCCCACCGCGAACATGTGATGCGCCCACACGGTGAAGCCGAGGAAGCCGATGGCGATGCCCGAGAGCACGATGGCGCCGTAGCCGAAGATCGGCTTGCGCGCAAAGACCGGGATCACCTCCGAGATGATCCCGAACGCGGGCAGGATCAGGATGTACACTTCCGGGTGGCCGAAGAACCAGAACAGGTGTTGCCACAGTAGCGGATCGCCGCCCTGGCTCGCCACGTAGAACGGCGCGCCGAAGTTGCGCTCCAGGAAGAGCAGGATCGCGTCCACCGTCAGGCTGGGGATGGCGAACAGGATCAGGAAGGTGGTCACCAGCATCTGCCAGACGAAGAGCGGCATCTTGAGGAGCGTCATGCCCGGCGCCCGCATGTTCAGGATCGTCACGATGAAGTTGATCGCGCCGGCGGTGGAGCCGAGGCCGGTCAGGATGATGCCCAGCGCCCAGAAGTCCATGCCGTGGCTCGGCGAGAACTGCGTGCCGGTGAGCGGCGCGTAGGCGAACCAGCCCGCGTTCGGCGCGCCGCCCAGCAGGAATGAGCTGTAGAGCAGCAGGCCGCCGAACAGGAACAGCCAGTAGCTGAGCGCGTTCAGCCGCGGGAATGCCATGTCGCGCGCGCCGATCATCAGCGGCACCGCGAAGTTCCCGAAGCCCACCAGGATCGGCATGGCGAACAAGAAGATCATCGTCGTGCCGTGCATGGTGAAGATCTGGTTGTAGGTCTCCGGCGACAAGAGCGTGTTGTCCGGCGCGCCCAGTTGCACTCGGATCAGCAGCGCTTCGATCCCACCCACCAGGAAAAACACGAACGCGGTGGTCAGATACAGGATGCCGATGTTCTTGTGGTTGGTGGTGCCCAGCCATTTCAACACGCCGCCTTCGTAACGCCGCGGCAGGGCCAGGGCTCCGGTCGTCGTGGCCATTACAATCCTCCGATGATTCTCTTCCGTCACTTCAGGCTTTCAAGGAACGCCACCAGCTCGCTGATCTGCGTATCGGTCAGGTTCAGATCAGGCATCTTGTTGCCCGGCTTCACGGCCTGCGGGTTCGCCAGCCACCTGGCCAGATTCTCCGGCGTATTGTCCAGGGTGGCGCCGGCAAACATCTTGCGGCTGGCGAAGTGCGTAAGATTGGGCCCCACCTTGCCCTGCGCCTGGGTGCCGTTGATGGTGTGACAGCCGACGCACGCTCCGCCCAGGAACGCCTGCTGCCCCTGCGCCGCAACACCGGTCAGGGTTGGGATGGGCGCCTGCTCCTGGGCGACCCACGCCTGGAACTGATCGGCCGGCTCCACGATCACCTCCAGGCGCATTTTCGCGTGCTCGACCCCGCAAAACTCGGCGCATTGGCCCTGGAAGGTGCCGGCCTGCGTCGCCTGGAACCATGTCTGGTTGGTGTGGCCGGGGATCGCGTCGATCTTGCCTCCGAGCTGCGGCACCCAGTAGCTGTGGATGACGTCCGCCGATTCCACCTGGAGATCGACCACCGCTCCCGCCGGCACGTGCATGTCATCCGCCGTGACGATGTTCAGGTCGGGATAATCGAATTCCCACCACCACTGATGGCCCACCACGCGCACGTGGATGACGTTGCCCGCGGCGGTTGTCGCTGACGGCTGATATGCGACCAGGCGCAGCGTCCGCAGCGAGACCGCGAAGACGACCACGAGCACGATGGCCGGCGCAAGCGTCCACCCGATTTCCAGCCGCCGGTTTCCTCGCGTCTGCTTCGGCATGCTGTCCTCGGTTCTTCGGCTGAACCGCACCGCCGCATAAATCAACAGCCCTTCGACCACGAGGAAAACCGCCAGTGCGATCCAGAAGACAAGCGAAGTCAGCTTGTGGATCTGACCGGCGCCGGGCGACGCGGGCGACAGCACCGCCGGCCCTCCCGCGCAACCTGCCAGGAGGGCCACATATACCAGGATAGAGAATACCTTCAGGTACTTCACCATCACTTTACCGTGATGGGCGTGTGCATCCCCGCCTCGTAGTGGCCGGGCAGATGACAGGCGAACTCGAAATCACCGGCCTTGGTGAAAGTGAAGTCACGGGTGACCGTCGCGCCTGCGGGCAGATCCTGCTGTCCCACCATGATCAGGGCATCGCTCAAATTCGAATCACCCCTGGGCATGATCTCCCACTCGTGATTGACCGTGCCCGCATTGTGGATCGTGAAATGATAAGGCGTGCCGACGTTGAACGTCGTCAAGGAAGAGTCGATCTTGAATTCCGAGAGCGTGATCTGGACATCCACCGGCTTGTTGGAAGCTGTGCCGGATGGGCCACCGCAGGCGGCGAGCGCCACGATTGTAACGATAAGAAGCGACACGATGAGCAGGCGTGATCTGAGCATTTTGTATCCCTCCTGTCGGGTGTCTTCAAGTTGAGTACACCCACTAATTCCCGTGGCGCGGATCAACCGCCGCGCGTCACGACAACGCACACATGATAAACAAAACAGGCACAGGCGTCCTTATGCCGGCCTGAAACGATCTTAAGCGGACTTTAAGAACGCTCACCGAATTGGAGATCGCACGCATTTTCATCACAAAGGATTAGACCGATCTCCGCAATAAGCTGGAATCACAACCACCTCTTTGCCGGATGCGGCCGGCGGAGGGAAATGTTATGGTATAGCCATGGGATCGCCCGAAACCCCCAGGACCTCATTCGTATATGCATACCCCGTTACGATCACCGGTTCTGGTAAGGTTACTGACCACTTCTGGAGGAACGCCCATGGATAAGCAGAATAGCCCGCCCGCTCGCCACTCCTCGAAGGCGCCACGCCTGTTGATAGGTCTGGCGATTGTGCTCGTGTTGTTTGGAGCCTCGTACCTGATCTTCGAGCCGAGGGCCCGTGCGGCCACACAGCAACCCATTGCCTTCAACCACCAGGTCATGGTTCAACTGGGCATCACCTGCCTCTTCTGTCACACCGACGCGATGAAATCCCCTTCGGCAGGCATACCCAGTGTTCAGAAGTGCATGGGCTGCCACCAGGTCATCGCAACCGACAAGCCTGAGATCCAGAAAGTGGCCGGCTACTGGCAGCGCCAGGAACCCATCCCCTGGGAACGCGTCAACGTGTTGCCGCGCTTCGTCTACTTCAGCCATGAAGTTCACGTGGTCGGCGGCGGCTTCAACTGCGAGCGCTGCCACGGCGACGTCGGCCACATGACAGTGGATCGGCCGGTGGTGCGAATGAATATGGGCTGGTGCCTCAGTTGCCACGAACAGCAAGCCAACGCGCCGCAGTTGAAAGACTGCGTCGTCTGCCATCAATAGGAGGCCAACATGCCGAAACAGATGAGCCGTCGCGCGTTTCTGAAGGTTGGCGCCACCAGCGCCGCGACCGCCGCCGTCCTTTCCGGGTGCGAGTTCCCGCGGCGCTGGGTGACGCTGGAGCCTTATGTGCGCCCGCCGGAGGAGCAGTTGGCCGGCGAAGCGACCTGGTATGCCAGCGCCTGCCGCCAATGCCCGGCTGGCTGCGGCATCATCGTGCGCATCATGAACGGGCGGGCGCTCAAGATCGAGGGCAATCCCGAACACCCGCTCAACCGGGGCAAGCTGTGCGCCCGCGGCCAGGCCGGGCTCCAGCTTCTCTATAACCCCGACCGGCTGCCGGGGCCCCTGCAGCAAGCGCAGCGCGGCTCCCGTGATTTTCGACCCTTATCCTGGAACGAGGGGCTCAATGCGCTGTATGAACAGGTGCAGTCCGCAGGCAACAGCCTGGCCATCTGGGGCGGGCTGAGCATGCCCGGCCACCTGGTCGATGCCTTCAAGCGCCTGGCAGCCGCGCTCAACGCGCCTGCGCCGGTGCTGTGGGACGTGTACGCGGGGATGAGCGGCTATGACGCGCTGAGCCGGGCCGGCCGCGATCTCTTCGGGAACGACGGCCTGCCCGCGTACGATCTGAGCGGGGCGGACATCGTCATCTCGTTCGGCGCCAACTTCCTGGGCACCGGGTTGTCGGCCGTGCGCTACGGCGTCGCGTTTGGCGGCTTCCGCGGGCAGGCGCTGGGCAAGCGCGGCTACCTGGTGCAGTTGGAGCCGCGACAGTCCATTACCGCCGCGAAGGCCGATCGCTGGTGGCCCATCAAGCCCGGCACACAGGGGCTCGTGGCGCAAGCGCTGGCCCGCATCATCGCCGACCAGGCGTTCGGCCCGGCCGACCGCGTGGCCCGTGCGAAGACGCTGGCCGGCAGCGTGGATCTGAATGCGGTCGCCGCGGCCAGCGACATCCCCGCCGACGAGCTGGTGCGCCTGGCGCGCATCTTCGCCAACGCTGAGCGCCCGCTGGCGATCCCGCCGGCCACTTCCCTGGCCGAGCCGGACGCCGTAGCAGCCGTACAGGTCCTGAACGTCATCGGAGGCGCCGATGGCCTGACGCTCTCGACGTCCCCTTCGGCCGGCCTGGTTCGCCCGCTGGCCTCCTCGTTTGCCGACGTCAAGGCGCTGATCGAGCGGATGCGCGGGGGACAGGTCAAGCTGCTGCTGGTGCACGGCGTGAACCCCCTGTACGAGATGCCGGACAAGGTTGGGCTGGCCGACGCGCTGTCCAAGGTGCCGTTCATCGTCTCCTTCGCCCCGATCGTCGATGAGACCGCGGTGGAAGCCGACCTGATCCTGCCGGATCGCACCTACCTGGAGTCGTGGGGCTACCAGGTCGTGGCGCCCGACTTCGGCACGCCGGCCGTCAGCAGCCAACAGCCCGTCGTCACACCGGTGGTTGATGCCCGCTCGACGGCCGACGTCATCCTGACGGTGGCGCGCGGCATCCCGGACGCGGCCAAGGCGTTACCGTGGCCCGACGAGGTGACCATGATTAAGGAGGCGATCGGCCAGTTGCCGCCGGGCGCGGCCGGCGGATCAGGCGCCGAAGTGCTGTGGGCACGCTTCCTGCAGCACGGTGGCTGGTGGCCGGCCACTGCCCCGGTAGTAGCCCCGCCCGCGGCGACGGCAAACGCGGCGGTGCAAGTCGCATCGCCGCAGTTCCAGGGCGATGCCAGCACCTACCCGTACTTCCTGCATCTGTACGTGTCCGACCTGCTCAGCGATGGCCGCGGGGCCAGCCAGCCGTGGCTGCAAGGCTCGCCCGACCCGATGACTACCATCGCCTGGCAGACCTGGGTGGAGCTTCATCCCGACACGGCGGCCAAACTCGGCGTGAAGGAGGCGGACATCGTAACGGTGACGTCGCCTTACGGCGAGATGGAAGGGCCGGTCTATATCCTCCCGGTCATCCGCCCCGACACCGTCGCCATACCGCTCGGCCAGGGGCATACCGATTGGGGACGGTTTGCCCGGAATCGCGGCGCCAACCCGCTGGTCCTGGTTGGCGCGCAGGCCGATGCAGCGGGAAGCGCGCCGGCCTGGGCCACGATCCGTGTCAGCGTGACACGCACGGGCAAGAGACTGCCGACGCCTCTCGGACGGCTGGCCAAGTTCGAGAGCCAAGTGGGCGGGGTGACGGCCGGTTTCATCAACGAGGCGTTTCCGGGCCAGTGAAGGAAGGTAGAAGATGGAATTGCCAAATCGTAAGTGGACCCTGGTGGTGGACCTGGATAAATGTACAGGATGCAGTGCCTGTGTGATCGCCTGCCATGCCGAGAATAACGTCCCGATCCACACCGACCGGGAGGTAGCGCAGGGCCACGCCATGCATTGGATGCATCTGCAACGCTATTGGGACGGCGAGTATCCCAACGTCTATGCGCGCTTCATCCCCACGATGTGCCAGCAATGCAGCCGCGCGCCATGCGAGCCGGTCTGCCCTGTCTATGCGGCCGTTCACAGCGAGCGCGAGAGCCTGAACCTCCAGGTGTACAACCGCTGCGTCGGCACCCGCTACTGCCAGAACAACGACCCGTACAAGGTACGGTTCTTCAACTTCTTCGATCCGCCGTTCGAGCCACCGCTTGATCAACAGCTCAACCCTGACGTGACCGTGCGCAGCGCGGGGGTGATGGAGAAGTGCACCTTCTGCGTCCAGCGCATCCGCCGCGCCGAAGAACGCGCGCTGGTGGAAAACCGGCCGCTGCGCGACGGTGAAGTGACGCCCGCCTGCGTGCAGACCTGCCCGCCCAGCGCGCTAATCTTTGGGGACTTGAACGATCCCAACAGCCAGGTCGCCGGGCTGGTCACGAACCCGCGCCGGTTCCGGCTGCTGGAGGAGTTGGGGACAGAACCCTCCGTCTACTATCTGAAAGGCGGTAAATCCTATGTCGGATAGCGAGAAATACCCTCCGGTGTGGAGGCGCCCTGCCCCCGAGGACCCCGCCCTGGCCAGCCAGATGGAGCATGCGGCCAGGGAACACCTGACGCTTGACCCGCGCTATCCGCAGGAGATGGATCAGACGATGCTGCGCCCCATGGCGCGCAGCGGCCGCATGTTCTGGCTGGTGTTCGTCATCCTCAGCGGGCTGGTGATCATGCTCTTCACCACGTGGCTCTACCAGATGATCTGGGGGCTGGGGATCACCGGCCTGAACCGCCCTGTGATGTGGATGCTCTACATCGCCAACTTCGTCTACTTCATCGGGATCGGCCACGCCGGCACGTTCATCTCCGCGGCGCTGCGCGTGCTCAAGTTTGAGTTCCGGCGGCCCATCAGCCGTGCGGCCGAGACGGTGACCGTGTTCGCGCTGTTGACCGCCAGCCTCTTCCCACTGATCCACATCGGCCGCGCGTGGAAATTCTACTACCTGATCCCGTTCCCTAACCAGCGGCAGCTCTGGCCGAGCTATCACTCCCCGCTGATCTGGGATGCTACAGCCATCTTCACCTATCTGTCGTGCAGCATCCTGTTCGCCTACATCGGCATGCTGCCCGATCTGGCGATGGCGCGCGACCACACGACCGGCTGGCGGCAGCGCTTCTTCAAGGCTGTGGCCCTGGGATGGCGCGGCACGACGAAGGAATGGGCCAACCAGGAAACCGCCCTGAATGTATTCAGTTATGCCATCATCCCGGTGATGTTTTCGGTGCACACCATCGTGTCGTGGGACTTCGCGATGGCGCTTCAGCCCGGCTGGCACAGCACGATCTTCGGGCCCTATTTCGTCGTCGGAGCGCTTTTCTCCGGCGCCGGCGCCGTCATCATGGTGCTGGCCGTGATCCGCAAGGCCATGCACCTGGAGTACTTCATCCGCAAGGAACACTTCGCCGGCATGGCCATGTTCCTGCTGATCCTGTCACTCACCTGGGACTATTTCTACTTCAATGACTTCATCGTGCCGTGGTATGGCCAGGATCCGGTGGAGAAGACTCTCACAGTCTTGCTGACAAGCGGGCGCTGGTCGGTGCTTTTCTGGTTGATGATCTTCTCCAATACCATCTTGCCGGCCGCGACGCTCTGGTCGAAACGGGTGCGGACGTCCCCCCTGGCGCTGTTCATCATCGGGGCCTTCATCCAGGTGGGGATGTGGCTCGAACGCTTCATCATCATCCCCGTCACATTGGGGCAGAACTGGCTGCCGTTTGACTGGGGGACCTACACGCTGCACCTGCCCGAGGCTCTGATCACCATCGGCGCATTCAGTTTCTTCGGGCTGATGTATCTGCTCTTCACCCGCTTCTTCCCGGTGATACCGGTCTGGGAGGTGCTGGAAGGGCAGTTGCTGCAGACCGTGCGCCGTATCGGGCGGGCGCTGGTGCCATCACGGACCGAAGAGTGAGGGAGGGTGACATGCCTGAGTATGAAGTGATTGGGTTGTTCCACGATCCGACGCCGGCGGCGGACGTTTTGGAGCAGTTGCGCGGCCTGGGGGTGCCCGATGAGAAGACGACGGTGATGTCGCACATTCCCTACAAGCCGGGGATGCTCGGCATCCGCCCCGCCCGCAAGCGGCTGGGCCGCGTCGCGCTGTTGGGCGCGATCCTGGGCATCAGCCTGGCCACCTTCTTGAGCGTGGGCATCTTCCTGCTCTATCCATTGATCCAGGGAGGGCAGGGCATCGTACCCGTGCCACCCACCCTCATCGTCTACTTCGAAGTCACGATGCTCGGCACGATGTGGGTGACATTCTTCGGGTTCCTGCTGGTCAACCGGCTGCCCCGATTTCGGACGCACCTTTATGACCCGCACATCACCGAAGGGCACATCGGCGTGGTCGCTCAGGTTGACGAGGACCAGGTGGGCCGGGTTGAGGAGATCCTCAAGACGAACGGCGCGCATCACACCAACCGCGCTGAAGCGGTCCCGGCGACCGATCCCTGGAACACAAGATTCTGGTTAATCACGGCCGGGCTGGTAGGCGTCGCGACGATCATCGTAGTATTGTTCGTGTACGACATCGTGCGGATTCCGTTCCCGACGAACATGGCGGACCAGCCTTCGATCGCCTACGAACAGGGGCCGCGGCTGGCCGCGCCCGCGGCGGCGATCCCCGTGCAGGGGCCCGTCTTGATCGCCGATCAACCGGCGACCGAGCCGGTCGCGGCCACGCCCGATTCGCTCCAACGCGGCCAGGTGTTGTTCGGGATCAACTGCGTCGTCTGTCATGGACAGACGGGGGTTGGCAATGGCACGCTCAGCGGCTTCTTCACGCCCAAGCCGTTCGATCTGACCAGCGCGGCCGTGCAGAACCTGTCGGACGCCGAGATTTTCCTGGTGATCACCCAAGGCCGCGGCGCGATGCCGAGTCTGGCCGAAAACTTGAGTCCTGTTGAGCGCTGGGACGTGGTTAACCACGTGCGCAGCCTGAAAAAGTGAGGGAGGCGGAAGATGACAACACGAACCTGGATCTTGCTGGCCGCGGGCCTGGGATTGGCGATGATTCTCAGCGCCTGTACGACCCCCAATCCCCAGCCGCCTGGGCTGACGCCCATCCCAACGCTGGCCCCCGTCGAGCAGGTGACGTTGGTGCCCGCGCTGCAAGCCCCTGCCGGCGCGGCCACCGGACCGGCGGCCTCCGCAGGCACGGGAGTTGCCGACGCGGCGCAAGGCGCGCCGGTTTACCTGGAGCACTGCTCGCCGTGTCACGGCCGCCGTGGTGAAGGGGATATCGGGCCCGCGCTGCGAAACAGCCAGTACATACAGACTGCCGGCGATCAGGGCGTTTATGCGACGATCGCCGACGGACGCCCGAATACAAAGATGCCCGCCTGGTTGCAGGCCAACGGCGGCCCGTTGACGCAAGCGCAGATCAGCAACGTCGTCGCCTACCTGCATTCGTTCCAGGGTGTCCCGCCGCTTCCCAAGGCAACCCCCGCGCCGCCGGAGCCGACGGAGGCGCCGCCGCCTGCCGGCGCGCCTACCGAGGAGCCGGCACGCCCATCGGAAGCGGGGGGTCCCGGCCCGGCTGCCACGATGGCGGGCGATGCCGGCCGCGGCAAGGCACTCTTCGGCGATTACTGCGCCGCGTGCCATGGGCCGGAGGGCATCATGGGGCTGCCGAACCCGGATTCCGATGACGGTACTGTGCCGGCCCTCAACCCGATCGACCCGACGATCGCCAACCCTGATCCCAAGGTCTTCGCAGTCAACCTGGACCTGTTCATCGAACACGGGTCGGTACCAGCGGGAACGAACCCACTGCTGATGATGCCGCCCTTCGGTGACCAGAAGCTGCTGACCGACCAGCAGATCGCTGACCTGATCGCTTACATTATCTCTCTGAACAAATGATGCAATGTCCGGCGCTGATACATCCAGCCTGACGAATGCACAGGTGCGCATTCACTCGGTGATCAACCGATCCCTCGAAGTCATCAAAGACTCCGGTCGGGTCTTTGCGGACGAGGGCGCATACCGGGGTCCCTTGCGGCCGGGGTTCATCGCCTACGTGCGAAGCTTCGCCTCGGTGCTTTATGCGCACCTTCTGTCTGAAGACAGGATCGTTTTCCCCTACTTCCGGGACAGGCTGCCAGAAACGCCTTTCGATCTGATGCGAGCCCAGCACGAAAAGATCGTGTCCTGGCTCTACGTGGTGCAGGAAGAGCTCGATGAGATGGAATACGATCCCCATCCGTCCGAATCTCTCGCGCTCCTGATCGACGCGGCGTTCAACCTCGGCCAGCTTTGGTACCCGCACATCGTGCACGAGGAGAAGGTCTTCAACGCGCGTGCGCTCGCGAATGCCGTCACCCCGGAAGAGGATCGGCTGCTGATCAAGCTTATGACTGACCATTGCCTGGCCAATTCGGGACCTGATTACCTGGTGGTGCCGTTCATCTTGTACAGCCTGCCCCCCGAAGAAAGGATCAGCATGGCGCAAAAGCTGCCCCCGGAGATCACCCGGCTACTCTTGCCGGGTCCGTGGAAGCAGAAATGGGAGGTCATGGCGCCATTCCTGTCCGCCTAGGATCTAACCAGTGAGATTCCCTGGACTGTCCGTCCAGGACAGGCTTGTACAGCCAGCACGAAATTCTCACGCAAAGACGCAAAGACGCAAAGTGATTTCTTAGCGTCTTGGCGTCTTGGCGTGAGCCGTCTCCGGCTCGTCCGGGTTAGGGTTCTTCCCTTGTAAGCCGAGTTGCTGACAGGAGACAGGCTGCGGCGGTAACGTAAGGGCATGGATGATTGGCATGATTTCCTCGGTCCCAACGCCGGCTACGTGGCCGAGCTTTACGAGCGCTATCAAGGGGACCCTGCATCGGTAGACGCGGCCACGCGAGCCTACTTCGCGCAATGGCGGCCGCCGGCTCCGGTCGCGTTAGCCGCGCCGCCGGTCAACATCGCCAAAATCGTCGGCGCGGCAAACCTGGCCGGGGCCATCCGTGCCTACGGCCATCTCGCCGCCCGGCTCGATCCGCTGGGCAGCCCGCCGCCCGGTGATCCGTCGCTGCTTCCCGCCGCGCACGGCATCACGGAAGATGACCTGCGGGAGCTCCCTGCCAGCCTCATCGGCGGGCCCGCGGCAGAGCACGCCGCGAACGCGCTGGAGGCCGTCGAGGCCCTGCGGGCGGTCTATTCCTCGACCACCGGCTACGGATACGCGCATATCCTCATCCCGGAGGAACGGGAATGGCTGCGCGAGGCGGCTGAGTCGGGCCGCTTTTGCCCCGCGTCAGACGCCAGCCACGCCCGCGCTCTGTTGGAACGCCTCACGCAGGTCGAAGTCTTCGAGCATTTCTTGCACCGCACCTTCCCCGGCAAGACGCGCTTCTCCATCGAAGGGCTGGACATGCTGGTGCCCATGCTCGATGATGTGATCGGTGAGGCGGCCGAGGCGGGCATCCGCAACATCCTGATCGGCATGGCGCACCGCGGACGCCTGAACGTCATGGCGCACGTGTTGGGCAAGCCGTATGCCCAAATCCTGGCTGAGTTCAAAGACCCGGCGCGCGGCGTCCACACCACCCTCCAGACCGACCTGGGCTGGACCGGCGACGTCAAATATCACCTGGGCGCACGCCGGGCGCTGCACGGCCCGGCCGCCTTGCCTGCGACGGTCGTCGCCTACATGCCCCCCAACCCAAGCCACGTCGAGGCGATCAACCCGGTAATCCAGGGGATGGCCCGCGCGGCCGGCACCCGCGCCGACCGGCTCGGCCCGCCGCAGTTCGACCCGGGTGTCACTTTGCCGATCCTCATTCACGGCGATGCGGCCTTCCCTGGCCAGGGGATCGTGGCAGAGACGCTCAACCTCTCACGGCTGTCCGGGTACAGCACCGGCGGCACCATTCACATCATCGCCAACAACCAGTTGGGCTACACCACGCGGCCGGAAGACTCGCGCAGCACGCGCTACGCCAGCGACCTCGCCAAGGGGTTCGAGATGCCGATCGTCCACGTCAATGCCGACGATCCTGAGGCATGCCTGGAAGCCGTTCGGCTGGCCTTCGCCTACCGCGCCGCGTTCCACAAAGATTTTTTGATCGACCTGGTGGGCTACCGGCGCTACGGCCACAACGAGGGCGACGAGCCGAGCTTCACCCAACCGCAGATGTACGCCGAGATCGAGCGCCATCCTTCGGTGCGGAGGTTGTGGGCCGAGACTCTGTTGCAACGCCACGCGCTGGCGGAAAACGAGCCGCAGGCGATGGTGGACGCGTGCACGGCGGAGCTTCAGCGGGTGCTCGACGCGCTCCGGCCGGAGGTGGACCTGGTCGAGCCGCAGCCCACGCCGCCGCCGGCCGGCGCCGCCCGCCGGATCAAGACCGCGATGCCCATCGACCGCTTGCGGGAGATCCACGCCGCTCTGAGCCGGCTGCCGGACGGTTTTGCGCTCAACCCCAAGCTGGAACGGCTGATGCGCCGCCGCCGGGAGGCCCTGGAAGCCGGACATGAGGCCCAGCCGACCATCGACTGGGCCCAGGCCGAGGAGCTGGCGTTTGCCTCGATCCTGGCGGACGGCATCCCCATCCGCTTGACCGGCGAGGATGTCGAACGGGGCACGTTTGGCCAACGACACGCGGTGCTGCACAACGTGCGGACCGGTGAGACGTTCACGCCCTTTCACGCGCTGCCGCAGGCGAGAGCGGCGTTTGCCGTCTATAATAGCCCGCTCACCGAAAATGCGACGCTGGGCTTCGAGTACGGTTACAACGTGCAGGAGCCCGGCCGGCTGGTGATCTGGGAAGGGCAGTACGGCGATTTCATCAACGGCGCGCAGGTAATGATCGACGAGTTCGTCGCCTCGGCGCGCGCGAAGTGGGGACAGACGCCCTCGCTGGTGCTGTTGCTACCACACGGCTCCGAGGGCCAGGGGCCCGATCATTCGAGCGCCCGCCTGGAGCACTTCCTGGAGCTGGCGGCCGAGATCAACCTGCGCATCGCCGTGCCTACTACCGCCGCTCAATACTTTCACCTGCTGCGCCGGCAGGCCGCGCTGCTGGAAACCGATCCGTTGCCGCTCATCGTGATGACACCCAAGAGCCTGCTGCGCCATCCGCTCGCCGCCTCGTCCGGCCGCGACCTGGCCGAAGGCGGCTGGCGTCCGGTCATCGATGACGACCGGGTGCGAGCGCAGCCCGACCGGGCGCGCCGGCTGATCCTGTGCAGCGGCAAAGTCTACGTCGACCTGGTGACGAGCGATCTCCGGGAGAAGAACCCGGCCGTCGCGATTGCGCGGGTGGAACAGCTCTATCTCTTCCCCGCGGAGGAGTTGAAGGCGGTGCTGGATGGCTACCCCGGCCTGGAAGAAGTGGCCTGGTTGCAGGAAGAGCCGGAGAACATGGGCGCCTGGCCGGTGATCCGGTCCCACCTGGAGGAGCTCGCCCGCGGGCGCTGGCCTTTGCGCTTCATCGGACGCCCCCCGAACTCCAGCCCGGCGGAAGGCTCATCGGCCCGGTATGCGGCCAACCAGAAGATCATCGTGGAACGAGCCTACTCTCCCTGAGGAGGAGCTATGTCGATCCAAATCGTCGTCCCCGAGATGGGTGAGTCGATCGTGGAAGCTACCGTGGCCGCCTGGCTGAAGCAGGAAGGCGACCACGTCGCGGCCGGTGAGGCCGTGGTCGAGCTGGAAACCGAAAAGGTCAACCTCGAAGTGGTCGCCGAGCGCGCGGGCGTCCTGGCGCGCATCGAGCGCAAGGCGGGCGAAGACGTCAAGATCGGCGATGTGCTCGGCGTGATCGATGAATCGGCGCAGGATGGCTCGTCGGCGCCCGCCCGTCCCGAGGCGACTCCGGCCAGCGCGGCGGCGCCGCCCTCGTCAGGCGCAATGCCCGCCGAGGGGATCGCCAAGACCCTATCCGAAAAAGAGTTGAGGCCGGCGCCCGAAAAAACGGGGCGTGCTATCTCCGACCGGGCCGGGCACGGTCAGGAGACCGGCCCGAACGTGATGCGGATGGGCTCTAAACCGGCTACCCCGTTAGCGAAGCGCGTGGCCGAAGAACAGGGCATCGACCTGGCCCAGGTGCCCGCAAAAGGCCCAGGCGGGCGGGTGACGAAAGAGGACGTCGAGAGCTATCTGCAAGGACAACAACCAGGACAGGAGGATGCTCTACCGGCCCCGGCCCCCGAGATTGTGACAGCAGCGCCAGCGCCGCCGATCGAGCGACCGGGACGCGAGGAACGCGTGCGCATGTCCCGTCGCCGGCAGACGATCGCCCGCCGGCTGCTGGAGGCGACGCAGACCACGGCCATGCTCACCACCTTCAACGAGGTGAACATGAGCGCGGTGATGGATATCCGCCGGCGTCGCAAGGACTCGTTCAAGGAGCAGCATGGCGTGAGCCTGGGGTTCATGTCATTTTTCGTCAAGGCAACCGTCGGCGCGCTGAAAGCCTTCCCACGGCTCAACGCCGAGATCCAGGGCGACGAGATTGTGCTCAAACGCTATTACGACATTGGCATCGCGGTCGGCGCGACGGAGGGGCTGGTGGTGCCGGTGCTGCGGGATGCCGATCGCCTGGCGTTCGCCGAGATCGAGCGGGCGATCAAGGCGTTCGTCCAGAAAAGCGAAACCAATAGCTTTTCGCTGGAGGAGCTGCGGGGAGGCACATTCACGATCACGAACGGCGGCGTATTCGGCTCGTTACTCAGCACACCCATCCTGAATCCCCCGCAGGTCGGCATTTTAGGATTGCACAAGATCGAGGATCGGCCCATCGCGCGCAACGGTGAGGTAGTAATCGCGCCGATGATGTACGTCGCGCTGAGCTACGACCATCGTATCGTGGACGGCCGCGAAGCCGTCCTGTTCCTGGTCAGGGTCAAGGAACTGATCGAAGATCCCGAGTCACTTTTGCTGGAGGGGTGACCTCTTGGTGTCAACCCGTTGATGCAGGTTTACAAATGGATTGGACAACCCGGTGGCCTCGCCGTGGCGGCCCGGCGACGATTGCCGCCGAACGGGCATGCGCCGCCCCGATCGCCGTTGGTTGAAACCAACGGCTCGAGCAGGTGCAAGCCGGTTGAAACCGGCTCGACACACCAGCCACGCGCGCAACCCGCTGAAGCGGGTTTTCACCTGCTTCAGCCCGGCGTTTTCGCGCAGCTCTGGGTGACCTGTGCGGCCGGTGGTCAACCTGTTTCAACAGGTTTGGCGGGCTGCCAGACTGCGGTTGAAACCGCAGGCGGCCGGGCGACGCTTGAAATGCCCGATACAGCGGGACAGGCGCCCGGCGACGATTGAAATCGCCGCCTGATACCCAAAGTGCGTTGAAACGCACTCCGGGTCACCTGTGCGCGCCGACGGCAACCTGTTTCAACAGGTTTGGCGGGCTGCCAGACTGCGGTTTCAACCGCAGGCGGCCCGCCGGCGTGCCTGCCTGATCCATTCCTTAACCTGCATCAACCGTAGGCGGCCTAGCGATGCGTCTCGGAGTAGTGAGCCAGGGTTTGGACCGCCCTCTGAAGCCGGGCCTGAGCCACCTCAAATTGCTGGACCGCCTCCCGAAGCTGTCGCATGGCCTGTTCGAGCCCGTTAGCCTCTCGATTAGCCTCGACCGGCGGTCTGCTGCTGATCCCGGGCGCGACGGGCCCTTCCAGGATCTGCGAGTAGAGCGCCTGCGTCTCCTCCATCGGCGAGATGCCCAGCTCGGTTGCCAGAATCTCACAACAGGCTTCGTACTGTCGCACCGCCAGGGGACGCTGCCCGTTGGCCGCATACAACCCCATCAGCTCGCGATGGACCTCCTCGCGCAACGGGTCATGTTCCAGGATGCGTCGGCCGTAGGCCAGGCTGGCTTCGTAAGCGCCCGTTTGCTTGTGGTAACTCATCAGTCGCGCCAGAGCGCCCAGGTAGATCAACCGCAGGCGTTCCCGGTCACGCAGCGCCCAGTCATCGTAGAACCCTTCGAGGAGATCCCCACGATAAAGCTCCAGGACATTGGCAAGCTCGCTCGCCTCGGTCACATCCATCGCGGCGACGGGCCGGCGCATGATCCGGCTCGTCCGCTCCTCGAAATCCTCCACATCGAGCCAGTGATCGCTTTGGCAGTTGAAGGCAACTTCTCCCGTGGATGTGGAGATCAGGTAGGTTCCCTGGGGTACCCCTGCCGGCTCCAACGTGTGACGCAGGCGGTACAGGGTGGTATTGAGACAACTGCGCGCGCGATCTTCCGAGTGCTCGCCCCAAAAGAGCCCCGCCAATACCTCGCGGGGGTGATAGCGATGGCGGTTCAACACCAGATATGCGAGAAGGGCTTGTACAGTCCGAGTAGGTTTCGCATCAATCGTGGTGGGCCCGTGGGTGACCCTCATGCTGCCCAAGAGCGACATCTGCAAGCCAGCGGTGAGCATCGCGTTGCCCCCGTGAAGACTCCTGGAAGAACACCGACCAGGGCATGCACTCACCGGCGTCACGCTGGCATGATGACGAGCCAAGTGCTCCGTTCGCAAAGTGATTTCAGTATAATAGCTTTTAATGGTGGCACATCCTACACGAGACGGATCGTGGCTACTACTTTTGGCGGAGATTGGGTCATGCTTGACGCAATCACCAACATGACTTAGACTACTCGATGAGAACAGTTCACGACCGTCCTCAATTCGCACTCGCCAGGTATGAGGAAGTGTCATGACGCCCTTGTCCCCGCAGACCCGTGAGGTTCTTCTCTCGACGGTCCTGGATGTCGCAGCGGATGCCATCGTCGCCGTCGATACAGATCAGACTATCCTTTTCTTCAACAAGGCAGCCGAACGGACCTTCGGTTACACCGCAGCCGAGGTCTTGGGTCGCCCGCTGACCGTTCTCCTGCCAACAGACTCAGGCGATCGGCACGTTCAGAATCTCCGCAAGCTCGTTGAAGTGGATGTACCCTTTCGCCCTATGACGGATGGACCGTGGGCCGCCGGTCGTCGCAAGGATGGCACGAAGTTCCCGGCCGATGTCCATATCGCCAAGGTGATCGAACAGGGTCGGGCCATTTTCGTCGCCGTCCTGCGTGACCTCAGTCAGATGGAACGCGCCGAAGAGGCGTTACGGGAAAGCGAGGTCCGCTATCGAGCCCTGTTCGAGAACAGCATCGACGCCGTTTTCCTGACTTCACCCGACGGCCCGATCCTGGCCGCCAATCCCGCGGCCTGCCGGATGCTTGGGCGCACGGAGGAGGAGATCTGCCGGATCGGGCGCGCGGGAGTCGTCGACATGTCGGATCCCCGCGCGGCCGCGGCGATGGCAGAACGAGAGCGGACGGGCAAGTTTCGCAGGGAACTGACCCTCGTCCGCAAGGACGGAACGCGCTTCGAGGCCGAGGTTTCTTCCGCGGTGTTCACGGACCGAAACGGTCACCTCAGGACCAGCATGGTGTGCCGGGATATCACCGATCGCAAGCAAGCCGAGGCCGCGCTCAGACAGCGAGAGGAGGAGTACCGGGGTGTCTTCGAAACCGTCAACGACGGCCTGATCATCAGCACATTGGACGGGCATATTGTCGAGATCAACCCTGCGGCCTGCCGAATGTACGGGCTGACTCGCGATGAATTCCTGAGCCTCGATCTCACCGGCGCGATCCACCCGGAGTACCTGCACACGGTCGTTGAATTCGGCGGAACAGCGCCGCCGGGCTGGGTGTTCGAACAAGAGACAACAGATACCCGGAAGGATGGCACATGCTTCAACACAGAGGTGCGCGCGAGGCAATTCCTCTACAAGGGCGAGCCGCACATGCTTGCGGTGATCCGCGACATCACCGAGCGCAAACGGGCCGAGGATGCCCTGCGGGAGCAAGAAGCCCTGCTCAGGAAGGTGCTGGAAATCCTGCCGGTGGGCGTCTGGGTGCTGGATCGCGAAGGCCGGCTGGTCCTGGGGAACCAGGCGGGCCAGGATATCTGGGCGGGGACTCGCTTCGAGGACGTCACCAAGCTCGGACAGGATAAAGGCTGGCGGGTCGACACGGGGAAACCGATCGCGGCTGACGAGTGGGCGGCCGCACGGGCGATCCGCAATGGCGAAACCTCGTTGCACGAGATCATTGAGATTGAGCGCTTCGACGGCTCCCGTGGGATCATCGACAATTCGGCGGTTCCCATCTTCGATGACCAGGGGCGCATCACCAGCGGCGTCATCGTCAATCAGGACGTCACGGACCGCATCCAGGCGTACCGCGTGTTGGAGCAGCGGGTCGCCGAACGAACGCGCGAGTTGTCCGCTCTCCTGGAAGTGTCGCGCAACGTTGCCTCGATGCTGGATCTGAAGACGGTCCTGAACATTGTTCTCGACCAGCTCGGCACGGTGCTGGACTTCACCGGCGCCGGGATTCTGGTCCTGGAAGGCGATCATCTCAGGCTGATCGAGTACCGGGGCGCCGCTCCGCGAGAAAAGATCATGGAGCAGCTCATTACCCTTGAGCGCGATTCCGGCTCCCGCCAGGTCATCCTCAGCCGTGCGCCGGTGATCTTCGATGACATCTGGGAGGACGCAAACGGGATGATTGCCCTCAGGGCCCAGTGGGAGGATGAGATTCTGGGCTTCCTGGCCGGGGCGCGCTCGTGGATGGGGGTTCCACTGATAGCCAACCATAGCCTCATCGGCGTACTCAGAATCGAGCACACCGAACCGGAGCGCTTCACCGCAGAACATGCCCGGCTGGCGATGGCCTTTGCGGAGCAAGCGGCCATTGCCATCGAAAATATCCGTCTGCGCGAACGCGCCCAACAAGCGGCCGCGCTGGAGGAGCGCCAACGCCTGGCGCGCGAGCTGCACGACTCAGTATCGCAAGCGTTGTACGGCATTGTGCTGGGAGCAAGAACTGCCAACGTGCAGCTCAAGCGCAGCCCGGCGGAGGCTGAAGACCCGCTAAAATACGTGCTCTCATTGGCTGAGACGGCCTTCGCGGAGATGCGGGCGCTGATTTTCGAGCTACGCCCTGATTCATTGGAAACGGAGGGCCTGGCGGCAGCGCTTACGCGCCAGGTCGATGTTTTGAAAGCTCGCCATAACCTCGACGTAAGAACCGAATTCGACGCCGAGCCCTCCCTGCCCGTGTCCCACAAAGAAACACTGTATCGCATCATGCAGGAGGCGTTGAACAACGTCGCAAAACATGCGAAGGCTCACCATGTGATACTGCGTCTGACCCAGGTTCCGAACCAGGCCATCCTGGAAGTGATCGACGACGGCGCCGGCTTTAATCTGGACGAGCCTTTCCCCGGCCATATGGGACTTCGATCCATGCGCGAACGAGCCGAACAGATGGGGGGCACCTTCCGTATCGAGAGCAAGATCGGCCAGGGCACGCGGTTAGAGATTCGAGTTCCGGTGGATGGACTGCCCGCTGATGCAGAGAGATGAAGATCAGAAAAAAGCCGGCGCCCGGAAGGCTACCCCAAACGGTATGCATCCTCCGGGCACCGGGATTGCGGGTGAGAATTGTTCAGACTAGCTCAGGCAGGTTGATAGGAGCCGCACGGTGAAGAGCTTGCGGCGCCGATCTCCGGGTCGCGGAAACGTTCCTCCAGACGACAGCCCCAATCCAACAGCCGCTGCCCCAACCAGAGCAGGGCCTTGCTCAACACAGCATTGCGCCGACGAGACCCACTCGTGGCCTGCCGGATGAGCCGTAACTTCTCAGCCTCGCGCAAAAGTTCCTGATGCCGCTCAAGAGCGCGCTCAAGGTATTCTCTCTCAAACATAAGGTTTGTTTCTCCTTAGGTGAATCTGACGCGAGCAGGGATCGAGGCCCATCAAAGGGCCGACAGGTCCGGGTCGGACCGTCCAGCTCACGTACACGGGCGGGTGAGGACGTTTGGATTCTACAGCGCCATTTCCTGCAAGATCCCCTGCCAATGCGTCAGATAGAGCAGGTGGCCGGCATTTGGATAGAAGTGCTTGCGCGCGGTCGGCAGGCTTTCAGCCAGACGACGCTCGGCGCGCACCGGCCACTGGTTGTTCATCTCACCGTACCAAAGCTTCACCGGCACGGTGATCTGTTCTGGACGGAACCCCCATGGACGCGCCAGGACCAGCGCATCCTCGGCCACACCCCGGCTTCCCCTGGCAAAGGCTTCCATCGCGCTGCCAAGCAAAACCGGTGAGAATTTCGGATTCGTGGCGATCGTTTGATCGGGGGCCGCCATCTTCGACACCCTTTGGTTCATCGTCCCTTTGGGATCGCGGCGCAGCCGCCGGGCCAGATACCAGAAGTAAAGGCGCAGGGCTGCCGTGACCGACCGCGCGGCCCTGGCGATCCAACGCCAGCTTCCGGGCAGTTCGCGCTGCACCTCGGGGTCTGCGATGGACGGGGCGCTGCTCACCAATCCTGCGACACTCACCCGCTCGGGCATCCGGTAGGCACAGGCCAACGCATGGGGACCACCCCCGCAGAAGCCAATCACCCCGAAACGCTCGATGCCCATCGCGTCCGCCAGGGCTGCTACATCGTCGGGCCAATCCATGAGCGTGCGATTCGCTTGCCTGTCCGAAAGTCCGATGCCCGGCCGATCAACACTGATCACGCGAACACCCAGGGACCACGGTATGCCGTTATCGGGATGGATCGAGAGCCTGGAGGCGCTGAAACCATGAAAGAAGAAGAACGGCTCTCCGTGCAAATCACCGGCCTGAACAACGCCGAGCCGGCGACCATCGGGCAAACACACGCATTGGGAATTAGCCTGCATGAGATGAAGCACCCCTCGCTGAACTCTTTCCTTGGTGGCACGGAATGCATTATATTCTGTACTGGTGAGAGACGTGGTAGACAGCCTGAATGGCTCACGCCAAGACGCAAAGAACGCCAAGACACCCTCTGTATGGATTCTTTGCGCCCTTTGCGCCTTTGCGTGATGCTCTTC
>Ga0172368_10002603_pt1 | contig 22757 bp, 23 predicted proteins | sample Lak11m_FD_114540 | JGI IMG/M metagenome (GOLD analysis project Ga0172368, IMG submission 114540) | Freshwater microbial communities from Kabuno Bay, South-Kivu, Congo - kab_022012_11m | ecosystem: Environmental > Aquatic > Freshwater > Lake | place: Democratic Republic of the Congo: South-Kivu...
CTAAAGTAATTTTATTTTCAAGAAAACGATCAAATTTTCCTGGCACCCTTTGCCTGCACAATTTGTCGATATTTTTTTGATAGAATATCTTCTTTTCTTCTCTACTTTCTATTTTTTCTACTTCATTATTTAAGTTTTGTATAAAATAATTACTCATAATTATTTCAATGGATGTAATATCATTAATTTCTCCTTTATCACAGGCGTTATTAAGTTTTAATTCCAAAATTGGATTGTTTTAAACTCATTGTAGATTCCTTTTTGCTGAAGCTCTACAACAACTTCATTCCAACTAATTTTTCTTTTTCTTTTTTCTTCTTCTTTAAATTTGGTAAATGATTTTTGTATATCATTTTCGTAGTCTGTTTTTTCTTCCATATATTTATACTTTGCTTGTGTATAACGATTAAAGATTTTATCCACTTTTTAAGAAAAAAAAATTTAATCGAAGAACAAATTTAAGCATAAATTGTGGATAAAATTAAGTTGGACGCAACCGCTTGTTGTTCAGACATCAAATATAGTAAAAAGTAAAAGAATAGAAGGATTAAAATCAGAAATTATCTGATACAGATATTACGGATATACTCTTCACAGATCAAGCAGAACAAATTAGGGAGTGTCCATTTAACTGTGTAAAGGTGTCCAAGCCGCGGATAAATAGTTCTATGAAAAATAGGTTATGCATCGGCGCGGAAGGATTAACAGAAATTATTTATTTTTAAACCTTTAAACACTAGAAAAAATGAAACAAAAAAAGAAGACAAGTCAAATCTACTTGACGGATTACCAAAAGATTTTTTCAAACAATTTAAAACAGCATCTGACATTGAAAACTTCTTTCAACAATTATTCAAACGAGGTGTCCAGGAGTTGCTGCAAGGAGAAATGGATAATCATTTAGGTTATGAAAAACATTCACCTGAAGGAATAAAAGTGGGCAATTACACAGTTAAATGAGCGCTCCCATCATGCTCGTGCCATCTAAGCCCATGCTCGCGCTATCTAGGGACATGCTTGTGCCATCTAAGCCCAGTCTCGTGCTATCTAGGAGCGTGGCAGTCCCATCTAAGCCCAGTCTCGCGCCATCTAGCGCCATCATTATGCTATCTAGCACCATCATCATCCCATCTAGCGCCGTCATTATGCTATCTAGCGCCATCATTATACTTTAGCTGATAGGAGAGTGTAAATATTTTTGTGTAGATGGGGAATAAGCGCAATGCCTTCAATACCCCAAAATGCACTTTAAAAACTTCCCAATTCTCTGTGCCCTTTGTGTAGAACCTTAGTGGCCTTTGTGGTTAAAGAAAGGGAATTAACTGCCTTCCATGAGAGAAAAAACAATCACTCTTGCCTTCAATAACGCAGAATATACTTTATAAACTTTACGAACTTTACAAACTTTTCATTAATACTCCGGAGGTAATTCCTTCAATTGTTTATACGTAAACACAGGCCCGTCTTTACAAACAAAAACACGTCCTACATTGCAGCGTCCGCATTTGCCAATGCCGCATTTCATACGGTTTTCCAAAGTGGTGTAAATAGTTTCGTCAGTAAATCCCAATTGCTCCAGGACGGGGAATGTAAACTTAATCATAACAGGAGGCCCGCAAACAATAGCAATGGTGTTTTCGCTCTTGGGCGCTATTTGCGATAATATGGTAGGAACAAAACCAACATGTCCTTTCCAGTCGGGAGTTTCGCCACCCGGGTCAACAGTTTGGTGCAGGTTCACATCAGGACGATTATCCCAGTCGCGCAACTCATGCTTATAAACCATGTCGGCAATGGTTCGTGCACCATATAAAATGGTAATATCTTTAAAATTCTCGCGCAAATCCAGACAGTTCCAGATTACGCTGCGCATAGGGGGAAGCGCAATACCACCGGCGATGAACAAAAGGTTTTTGCCTTTCCATTCATCAATCGGAAAAACATTTCCGTAAGGTCCGCGGAAACCAATAATGTCGCCAATATCGCGCGACGACAATGCACCTGTTACCTTACCTGCTTCTCTGAACGTACATTCAATATATCCTTTGCGGGTAGGAGAGGACGCAATGCAAAAAGTAGATTCGCCTTCGCCAAAAACCGAATATTCACCAAACTGTCCGGTACGGAATTCGAATTTCTTTTCGTCCTCTTCGTTAACGAACTTCAGTTTAAATGTTTTTACAAAAGGTGCGTCTTCAGTAATCTTTTCAATACGCATCAAATAGGGAAGATAAATATTTTGTTCACTCATTTTGCAATCTCCTCTGCTAAGTTAATCAAATGTTCTTTCAAATTCATGTCAACGGAACAGGCACGTGAGCAACGTCCACAGCCCACACAACCCACTATCTGCTGACGGTCGGGCATGTATGCAAACTTATGCATCACCCGCTGACGCCAGCGCTGGCTCTGCACCTCGCGTGGATTATGTCCGCTTGTGTGTATGGTAAACAAACTAAATCCACAGGAATCCCAACTCCGTTTGCGACTGTGCTCCGCACCAATGGTGATATCTTGTATGTCGAAACATGCACAGGTAGGGCAAACAAAAGCACATGCCCCACAACTGATGCAGCGCAAGGATTGTTCAACCCACAAGGGATTGTCGAAACTGGAAACGATACCTTTCAGCACTGCGTCCACATCAAAAGCAACCGGTACATTGGCTAAATATTTTTCTTTGTCAACTTCGGGTGCCGCTTCAAAAAGCGAAGCATACTTGCTTGCAAGAGCAGTTCCTTTTTCGGTAACAATCTCAGCTAAATAATTTCCGTTATCAATCAGCGTTAGCAATATATCACTGCCTTCGGTACTTCCCGGATTACCATTTACCGATGTGCAAAAACATTTTGCATCCGACTTGCTGCAACTAATACCAATAATAGTAGTGCGACTGAAACGAGTAGTATAAAGCGCATCCTGTGTATCCCAATTAAATATGGCGTTCAGCGAATTAAAGCCGGCAGCGTCGCACGGACGTGCACCAATCAATACCACTTCGGGAATTGCGTTAAAATCTTTATCCTTCATCATCACACCTTCTTTGGTGGACTGAAACGACAATAGTTTTTCCGCTTTAGGGAATGCAACCGATTTTGCAGATTGCTTTGTTACAATATAATCATTCGTCATTTCCTGCAAGGACGAGATTTCGTCAAACCCGATAATTGTTCCTTTTTTAACCGGAGCAAAAATCCTTTTGCCTTCTTCCTTCAGCTGAAGAACCAGCTTTTCGAATGATGCCTGTGATACTATTTTTTTCTCAATACTCATGGCTTAATTAATAAAGTTTTCTTTATCATCAATTTTATAGGACGACAGAACAGACTCCATTTCGGCAGCTGTTCCGGCTGATACATTAAAATGGTCCTTTACTGTTAATACGGTTTTATAGGTAAGTAGATTAATTGGAATGTCGAGCGGACAAGCACGGGCACACTCACCGCAATTCACACAACGACCTGCAAGATGCATAGCCCGCATCAGGTGCCATTCCATATTACCCATGGGTGTTGCTTCGGCAGTAATCCATTGTGGTTGATTGCATTCTACCTGACAACGTATGCAATAGCACATGGGGCATGCTGCGCGGCAAGCATAACATTTAATACAACGTGAAAGTTCATCTGTCCAGAAATCCCAACGTTGTTCTTTGCTCATACCGTCTATTTCGGTAATGCGGGCATTTTCTTTTTCGGGTAACAATAAATCGCGGGTTGCAATATGTTCCTGTATTTCTTTAAAACTATTCAGATTCAACAATGAGTTGTCAGCACCAAGGCCCAATACAACTATGTTTGCTTCCTTTACCTGATTTTCAGAAGCAAGCTGCAATACAGTGCGCATCACTGTTAAAGGCGCAACAATACCAATTTTACCCATGTGCTTTACTTCATGTTTCATTAGGTAGAACGCGAGGTTCTGAACGCAGCGTTTGTCATAAATCAGTTTGTCTGCATCTTCGGGCTTGCGCACAAATAGCGTACGGACTGCATTGTCTGAACCTTCGCCATAGCCAATGACAAGCTGCACGGCATTGCTTTCAATTAATTCTTTTGCTTTTTTTCTTATGCTTTCCATGGATGGAATTATTTAATATTTATAAAACAGCATCTTTTTGTTCAATACTTGCAATATCTGCAAAGCTGGTGTAAGGGCCCTGGCTTTTTATGTCAGCGGTAAATTTATTAACGATTTCTGCCCATCGAGCACCTTCAGCAGCCGAAACCCACGAGAAGAATACACGGTTAACATCCACACCCATAAAATCAGCCAGCTCGCGAAAAGCAATCCAGCGGCGGCGTGCATGAAAATTACCTGAGGTGTAATGACAATCATTAGGGTGACAACCCGAAATAATAATTCCGTCTGCACCATGTGCAAAGGCTTTCATCAACAACATAAAATCTATACGTCCTGTGCAAGGAAAGCGAATCATTTTAACGTTCGGTGCGTATTTAATACGGCTCGTTCCTGCAAGATCAGCGCCTGCGTATGTACACCAGTTACATACAAAAGCGACTATTTTTGGTTCGAAATCTGACATCTGTATTTTATTTTTAATTATTCATTTTTTTTACCACAGAGTCCTTTGTGGTTAAACTTTAATTTGTGGTTAAACTTTAATTTAAAACTGCAATAATTTCAGCCATCATCTGACTGTTTGAGAATCCGTGAAGTTCAATTGATTTTGAACGGCATAAAGCAACACATGTTCCGCAACCCTGACAGAGTCCGGGATTCACACGTGCAAGTTCTTTAATAAGGTTTCCGTTCCTGTCTTTTATTTGTTCACGGTCAATCGCCTGATATGGGCATACCGGTATGCACATAAAGCAACTTACGCATGTTGAATAATAAGGCGCTCCCTTGCGGTTTACTTCTGCAACTATTGGTTCGCGCGTTAGCTCATCATTTGCAAATAAACAGGCAACTTTTCCTGCAGCACCTGATGCCATCATAACAGATTCAGGAATATCTTTCGGGAACTGACATGCTCCTGCAAGGAAGATACCGCCTGTATTGGTTTCGATAGGTTTTAATTTTGGATGTGCTTCCGAGAAGAAATTGTATTGATCGTACGAAGTATGTAAGCGCTGTGCTAATTCTTCAGCTCCGCTGCTTGCAACACTTGCCGTAGCGAGCACAACCATGTCGGCTTCAATTTCAACGGCACGTGCACTCAACAATGTATCTGCACCATACACCATCAGTTTACCATTCTTTTCGTAAATTTTCGAAACACGCCCGCGTATGTATTGTGCGCCATCTTCGCTGATTGCCCTGCGAACAAATTCTTCGTAATTTTTTCCACCGGCACGTATATCCATATAAAAAACGTAGGCAGTTCCATCATGTACTTTATGTTTGTACAACATGGTATGCTTTGCAGTGTACATACAACAAATTTTCGAACAATATTCAATTCCTTTTGCAGGATCGCGTGAGCCGGCACATTTAACAAATACTATTTTCTTTGGTATGGTTCCATCTGAAGGACGGCGTATTTCACCACCGGTAGGACCGGAAGCGGATGCCAAGCGTTCAAACTGTAAACCGGTTATTACATCTTTATATTTTCCATATCCATATTCGGGGAAGAAATCTGTTCCTTTAATGTCAATACCCGTTGCAACTACAATGGCTCCCACTTCAACATCAATGAATTCATCCTCCTGATCAAAACGGATGGCTTTTGTAGGACATACTTTTTCGCAAATCTTACATTTTCCTTTTAAATAATAGGTACATCTTTCTTTGTCAATAACTGGTTTGTTGGGTACGGCTTGAGGGAATGGAATGTAAATAGCTGGACGCTTACCTAGGAATTGCTCAAACTCACTTGGAATTTTTTTCATCGGACACTTGGTGGTACATTCACCGCAACCGGTACATAAGCTCTCATCAATGCTTTTTGCTTTCTTGCGAATCTTTACTTTAAAGTTTCCGATAAAACCATCAACGCTTTCAACTTCGGCATAAGAATATAATTTGATATTCTTGTTTTGTGCAACTTCAACCATTCGTGGTGTAAGAATACATTGTGAACAATCCAATGTAGGGAATGTTTCTGATAATTGTGACATGTGCCCACCAATCGATGGATCACGCTCAACCATAATTACTTTATGACCTGCATTTGCAATATCAAGTGCAGCTTGAATTCCGGCAACACCACCACCAATTACCAAAGCAGTTTTAGTTATCGGAACACGGATTGGTTGAAGCGGAGTATTCCTTTTTACTTTTTCAACCAATGTACGGATGGTATCGATTGCTTTTCCGGTTGCAGCATCACCTTTCTCGTGCACCCAAGAGCAATGTTCACGGATATTTGCCATCTCGCAGAGATAGGGGTTTAAACCAGCTTCTTCAGTTGCACGTCGAAACGTTGGTTCGTGCATACGCGGCGAACATGCTGATACTACAACGCCATCCAAGCGATGTTTTATAATTGCTTCTTTAACCAATGTTTGTCCCGGGTCCGAGCACATATACTTGTAATCAACACTGTAAACAACTCCGGGAAATTCAGCAGCAACAGCCGCAACTTTCTCGCAATCTACAGTTGCTGATATATTCTCACCACAATGACAAACAAAAACTCCAATGCGGGCCATATTATTTCTCCTCCATGATAGTTTCTACTACTTTTTTTTCTGGTAGATTTACAGCAACAAAATGTCTTTGTAAACCAAGTTCTTTAGGCGAAAGCCCAATAGCTAACCCAATAGCTTGTGTGATATAAATCACAGGTTGTTCAAATTTTTCACCCATGGCTTTGTTTATGTTAGGGCGACGCATATCTAAATTCGAATGACACATAGGGCATGCAACTATGATTGCTTCTGCTCCGCGGTCAACGGCATCTTTTACAATATTTCCTGATAGCTTTCCAACCACATCAGTCCGTGCAATGGACATTGCAGCACCACAACATTCGTTTTTAAATGCCCATTCAATAGGTGTGCCACCAATAGCGCTAATTACAGCATCCATTGTTTGTGGGTCTTCCGGCCGATCAAACTTCAATATTCCATGAGGACGTACCAACAAACAACCATAATAACAAGCTACTTTATAATCAAATGGTTTTGTGATTTTCGCCGGTAGTATCGGTAAAATGTCATCCTGAATAAATTGAATAGCATTCTGAATAACCATGGTGCCTTTGAAATCCATACCTAAATGTGCAATGATTTTAGCTTTAAGTTCTGGATTATTGTTTAATTCGTCTTGAGTTATGGTTAAGCGGCTGTAGCAAGCAGCACAAGGAATAACCAATTTATCAAAACCAGCTTGTTCCGCTAATGCAAGTATGCGTGTTGGCAATGCTAGGGCAAGTTCATGATTTAAATTATGGGCTGCTGTGGCACCGCAACAATTCCAATCCGGAACTTCTTCTAAAATAATACCAAGCGCTTTGGCAACAACTACAACCGACTCTTTATACTCCCTTGAGCTCCCTGTAAGCGAACATCCGGGATACAGTCCTATTCTCATAAAGGGTTCTCCTTTTTATTAATTGTTTTCTTAAATAATTTTTTTACCATCGAGCGATCTTTAATCATTTCAGGTATTAGATGAAGCTTTCCGCGTCTTATCATTTTTGGAGCTAACATCACATCTTGAGTAAATGCAAATGAACGCATTTTATAATCAGCGATTATGCCTAATTCCGATACTCTGCCTGTATGTTTAACTGAGTCAAGGAATGCTTTATGGAATTTAACTATTCGTTTTGCTTTTGGATTCACCTTGCCTTGTTCCAATGATTTTTGACGTAGAAAATCCATAATTTTAGGAATGTCAATTTCCATAGGGCAACGTCCATAGCACATTTCGCAGGTTACACACATCCAAATGGAGAAAGCATGGAGTAATTTTTCTTCTAGTTCAGGGTCTTCCGTTTGCAACATGCGCAATACCATACTTGGAGGAAAGTCCATTTCGGTATTGACAGGGCAGCCTGCCGAGCATTTGCCACATTGATAACATTTTGCAACTGAAATTTTATGCTCGTGATGTATCAACCCGGCTAATGAATTTTCTTTATATAAATGACCAGACATAATGTAGAAAAGAATTTAATATTACACAAAAGTACATATAAATTAACATTACAACATCATCATCATTTAAAAAAATCAAAAATATTTTTATGTTGTAGCCATACTCTTCTATTGCTAAAAATCACATTATTTGCAATATGTAGCTTAGCAAATTATTAATGTATTTTATTTTCCATTTTTAATTGATAAAGTGATAAAATATTTTTGATATCTAAAACGGAAACTTTTAGTGTTAGAGTGCTTTTCATTCCTGTTTTTTCTTTCTTTTTTGTATCGCTAAAATTCATATTCTGATTAAAGTATGAGCCATGCTATGGAGTTATGCAAGAATAAATCGATATTACTATAAAATTTTTCATATCTTTGTACAATTAAATCCTACTTTTCAATTAATTTCAACATAAATTACCAATATTATGTACATGAACAATACTATCAACCGTATTTTGCAATATCGTAATTGCATTATTTATTTTAAAACGCTTGGATTTCAGAAAATATTTGCCATGAACTTAGCCATAGAAATTGGCGTTAGTGCTGAACAGGTTAGAAAAGATTTTTCGTTGCTTGGTGTTAAGGGCAACAAAAAAGGTGGTTACGATATAGATTCACTGCATTCCACTCTTAATGTTATTCTTCAAAAGGAAAAGGTTGAAAACGTTATCGTTATTGGTACTGGAAATATTGGCAAAGCATTAGTACAATACAAAGGTTTTTCTTACGACAATATTAATATTGTTGCTGCATTTGATATAGATCCATCAAAACAAAAGAAATCAGAAGCGGTACCTGTTTATGGCTTAGAAAGAATGAAGGAGGTAATAAACAAAAAGAATGTTAAAATTGCTGTTGTTTCTGTTCCAGCTATTGTTGTTCAGGATGTATGCAATCAATTAGTATTAAACGGTATTAAAGGAATTATCAATTTTGCTCCCATCGTATTAAAAGTTCCCGAAGGTGTAATTGTAAATAACATAAACCTTACCGGCGAGATTAACAATTTGATTTATTTTATCAATAACATTGATACTTTGAAGTAATCACTTCAATATTAGTTTACTTTTGTCTTATGCTGTGTTACCTATAACTTAATAAAATGAGTCGTTTTTTTATTCAATGCGCATACAATGGAACTGCATATCATGGCTGGCAATCGCAGCATAATGCTATTTCTGTTCAGTCAGTTATTGAAAAAGCACTATCTACTTTATTAAAAGAAACGATTACAATTATAGGTGCAGGTCGCACCGACACTGGAGTTCATGCTTTGGAATATTTTGCGCATTTTGACACTGAACTTAATTTTGATTCTGAACATCTGGTTTTTAAATTGAATAGTTTTCTTTCTGATGATATTGCAATAAAAAAAATATTTCAGGTTACTGACGATGCTCACGCTCGTTTTAGTGCCATTTCTAGAACCTATTGCTATCATGTTTTGCGTAACAAAAATCCTTTCCTTTTTGATACTTCATTTTATGTTTATGGTCATCTGAATATTGAAGCTATGAATAAAGCAGCTGCCATTCTTATGAATTATAAAGATTTCACAAGCTTTAGCAAAACTGATACGGACACAAAAACCAATGATTGCACCATATTCTCAGCAAAATGGACTGAGGTTGACGATCTTTTAATTTTTGAAATAACTGCTAATCGCTTCTTGCGTAATATGGTCAGAGCTATTGTAGGCACCTTGCTCGAAGTTGGCATGGGAAAAAAGAATCCCGAGGATATAGAGAAAATTATATTAAGCAAGAATAGGAGCGAGGCAGGTTATTCTGTTCCTGCGAAAGGACTCTTTCTTAGAAAAATTGATTATTCAATTCAAGTTCACAAATCCACTAAATAAAGTGGATGGAGAGTAAAAGTTAACGCAATTTTTTCACTATTTTTTGAACTTATTATCCAATAAAGTTATTAACAATTTATCGTTAATAATTAGTATTTTGTTAATAACTTTATTTACTAATTCAAGATTACTTTTGACCGATGTTTTAGAACATTGAAAATTAACTAAATTATTAACAAAAAAAATTATTATGAAAAAAACACTGATTTTAATTTTATTAGCTTTTTGTTTTTCCAGCGTATTTGCGCAGGAATTAGTATCTAAAAGAGGAGAAGAATTTTTGCCAAAGCAAGATGATTGGGCAATTAGTATGTGTGCAGATCCTATTTTTAGCTTTGTTGGAAATATGTTCAATGGTAATACCTCTAATGGAACACCAGCAGCAGCATGGATGAATGGCAATCAAACAATTGTCGGTAAAAAATTCACAGCTGATAATCAAGCATACAGAGCTATTGTTAGGCTTGGGTTTTTGAATCAGACATTCAAGAATTTAGTTAGTGACGACGCAAACGTCACTCCTGTAATTTTTCCAGACCTTGGCCCTCAGGTTACTGATAAATACAAACTCAGCAATATGAATATTGGTCTTGGTGTAGGGAAAGAATTTCGTAAAGGAAAAAATCGATTACAAGGATTCTACGGTGCAGATTTTATGGTTTGGATTTCAAGTACAAAACAATCATTTACCTATGGTAACGATATGAAAGACACAATTCTTCCTGGTCAAACTACAACTCCAACAACATCTACTTGGACTTCCGGAGGTGCACTTATAGGTTCTGGTCCGGCTGTTTCACGCACAATATCTGCAAAATCAGGTATGACAATAGGTTTTGGTGTACGTGGTTTTATTGGTGCTGAATACTTTATTTTCCCAAAAGTTGCTATTGGTGCTGAATATGGCTGGGGATTAGGTTTTCAAAAGACCGGAACAGGAACTCTTACAACCGAAACAACTGGTATAGTTAATGGAAAAACCACTGTTGGAGAAACTGTTTCAGAAACTTTAGGTTCATCATCCTTTGGATTTGATACTGATTTAAATCAAGGAAACATTTTTGGCTTTAAAGGTTCAAACACAGGTACAGCTTCCTTACGAGTTACTTTACATTTCTAAATCATTTTTACATAATAAAAAAAGGTTCGCAAAACTGCGAACCTTTCTTTATTTATTACTGACATTCCTTATTTACACTCAACACATACCTTTCAATTACATCCAGTTCCTTTGCATTCTCAGCCCCAAGAAAACCGGTAATGTCATCGTATGAAATCTGTTTTTTATAAGCTGCTAAATATTTTTTTGCAATTGGAATATAGGACCAGTGCCATTTTTCCTCTTCATAGCCGGTGTCTCTGCCTTTACCAATTAAAGTGTAAGGTTGACAAAAGCCATAGGTTGCTGCATTCTTGCACATCCAGTCGTACATTTTAATTCCAGCAGGTGATTGATAATAGACTAATGTAAGACTGTTGAGGTCAACATCTGTTCCCCAATGATGGCGTGATGTTCCGGGCATAGAGCTGTATTTTAAAATATAGCGTGAACGATCGCTTGACTTTGGAAGCGTAACAGAAAGATTGTTGCCATTGACTTTTACCTTGCCCGACCATTTATTTTCCCAAATTGTTTTTTGTTGCTGATAGGATCTGAATCCTGAAATAATAGTAATTGTAACTCCACTTTTTTGTGCAGCATCACACATTCTTTTAAACGACTCATAAGCTTCTTTCTGCATATACTGCCCTTTACGATTACCATAAGGAATTGCTATTTCTGTAAAGTTAGTGTCTGTCAGACAATTTACTTTTCCTATTAGTAAATTCTTTGAAATAATGGTGTCATTTGGTTTACTTTGTGCTTTTTCCCCTTTACTATGTTTGGTTGATTTAGCTCTTTCGGGTTGGCTTGCTTTCGAACAGTTTTGCTCAAATATTACTATGCAAAATACAATGATAATCACTGCTGGTAAAATGATATGTAATTTGAATTTTTTCACTATATTATTGTTTACGCTTTATTACTTTTTTTGCTGCTTTCATTATATGCTCAGAAGTTAAACCATATTTATCCATCAGTTCTTCGGACTTTCCAGATTCGCCAAAAGTATCACTAATACCAATAAATTCGATTGGAACGGGATGATTTTGAGTAACAACTTCTGCAATAGCTGATCCAAGTCCACCTATAATTTGGTGTTCTTCGCAGGTAACAATTGCTTTAGTTTCTTTAGCTGCTTTTATTATAGTGTGTTCGTCCAGTGGTTTTATTGTGTGAACATTTAAAACACGTGCTTGAATATTTTCTTTAGTCAATAGACATGCAGCTTGAAGTGCTTCCCAAACCAAATGCCCTGTAGCTATTATTGTAACATCATCACCTGAGTGTAATGGTTGAATCTTTCCAACTTCAAAAGATATATCATCGAGGGTAAAATCTGGAACAGGATTACGTCCAAATCGAATATAAACAGGTCCATTTATTTTTTCAATAGCTGCAATCATGGCTAATTTAGTTTGTGTTGCATCGCAGGGAGAAAGAACAGTCATGTTTGGTAAAACACGCATAATGGCAATATCTTCAAGTGCTTGGTGTGTTGCTCCATCGGGTCCAACTGAAATTCCTGCATGCCCTCCACCAATAATCACATGTAAATTATTATAACATACCGAAACACGTATTTGATCAACAGTACGTAATGCTGCAAAAGCAGCATAACTAGCGAATACAGGTATTTTACCGGAGAGTGCTAATCCAGTAGCAACACCTACGCAATTTTGCTCAGCTATTCCTAAAGAATAAAATCTTTCAGGATATTTTTTTGCAAATGAACTTATTTTTATAGAGTTAGTGATATCAGCTCCAATAGCTACAGCATTTGCGTTTCGTTCACCGGCTACTAATAATCCTTCACCAAATCCTTCGCTTGTTGATTTATACCCTCTGTTTGTTAATTGCAGATTCTTCATTTGTATTGCAAATATATAAAAAAACCGTCTGTGGATTTCACAGACGGTTTAGTGATTTTTTAGGTTTGAACTATTTCAACGCAAACTTAATAGGAAGAATAAATTTTACTGCTGTTGCTATGCCATTTTTTGTTCCCGGTTTCCAAAGTTTTGACATTAGCTTAACCAAACGAGTTGCTTCTTCGTTGCAACCACCGCCAATACCTTTATTAATTTTTATGTTTGAAATTTCTCCGTTTACTTCTACAACAAATTCAACATACACTTTTCCTGAAATACCTGCTTGTTTTGCGGCTTCCGGATACTTCATGTTATTCAGAATGAAAGTTTTCATTGCGTTATCACCTCCGATAAATGTCGGTTGTGTTTCTGCTATTTGAAGACTTTCGTCTTTTGAAGATTCTGGCGACTTCTTTTTAGCAAATGAAATATTTTGTTTTTCGCAAGATTTTACGGGAGAATAAGAGTATGAATAAGAGGCTCCTGTGGCATTTACATTTCCATTCGAATAGGAAGTACTGGTTGCTCTTGTATTTCCAATTGCATAATCACTCACTTTATCAGGCAATGGCAAAGGTTGTTTAACAGTCACCTGTTTTCCGCCTATGTTTCTTACCATTGAATCAATTGCAATGAACGATGTGTAATTTGTTAACAGATTGTATTTTAACCCGAGTGCTGTTATTTCTTTCTGAAGTTGTGGGTCGTTGCCACCAGCACTGTTGAAATCATCAAGGTTACGAATTTTTTGTCTTGCCCATAAATATTTAAGCGCAGTATTGTTTTGGAATGGTGCACAGTTGCCAACATCCACTATATAATTAAAATCTTTAGTCCCTGTTTTTCCTGTTACGGTAATCGTTCCTTTTAATTCGCCTTTCCATTTTCCGATAATAACGATAGGTCTTTCGGCAAGTACATCAGGAATATTTCCGGGCTCAACTTCGTAGGCATCAAAGCCACTGTATTTAACTTTAACATCTGTTAATACCGGATTCTGAATATATTTTCTGAAAGCATCTGCTTTTGCTATTGCATCAGCTTCATTCGTAACAACAAAAGGTTCACCCATTCCAACGTGTGCGATTCCTTCGATGATAAAGCGATTGACAGAAGAACCTATTCCAAATGCAAAGAAGTTTGCTTTATTTAAATTGTCTTTTATAAGTTGGAATGATTCTTTCTCCACTGTTACATAACCATCAGTAGCAATTACAAATGAGCGAGAGAATCCTTCTGCTTTTTCAATTGACATGGCTTTTTTTAATGCAGGTAACAATTCGGTTCCACCACCACCTTGTTGCTTTTCAATCATATCAATTGCTTTCGTTAAATTGTCAGATGTTGCCGGAACAGACTTCTCTGAGAATACACTTGATCCACCTGCAAAAAGCATCACATTAAATTTGTCAGTTGTTCGTAGATTTCCAATCAAATTCTTTAATAATTTTTTTGATGTTTCAACGGGATAACCAGACATAGAGCCAGAAACATCCATGATGAAAATATATTCGCGTGGAGGAATCTGATCATCAGTAGGGCGAACTGGTGGCTGAATCATGGTTAGAAAAAAGTTTTCTTTGTCGCTTTTGTATAACAGTGTTCCTGTTTGAATTTGATTATCTGCTAAACGATATTGAACAATGTAATCCTTATTGCCACTATATTTTTCAGTTTCTTTTAATTTTATGGAACTTGCAGTTTTAGTATCATAGCTCATATTTACTTCGTGTGAAGGACAACGAACGTCACGTATTACCATTCCTGCTTCAATATGAGTATTAATATCTATAGTAGAAGTTGGCTTAACACCTTCGTGAGTGTAAGGGTTTGAAACCCATTTATCATTTGCACTTGCTGTTGCTTCGGGTTGATTTGAATATCGTGGGCCAACTACTGTGGGATAAGCAAATTCATAAACGCCTTCTTCGGGAACCAACAATTCAGTATATCTCATTTCTAATTTGATAGTATCTCCTGGCATTATATTAGCCACATTCATTTGGAAAACATTCGGGCGTTGTTGTTCAAGTAATGATGCGCTTTTCCCTTCAATTTTTGCTTGTTCGTAATTCTTACGTGCTTGCTCTTTTTCTTGTATTTGTGCAACCAATAAGCGATTACCAATGGTCATCTGCATACTATACACAGCAGCTCTGGTTGAAGCAGGAAAAATATAGGTTGCTTCAATGGGTTTTTTTCCACTATTAATATAAACCTGACCTACTTTTACATCAGCGATGACACCGGCAATATTAACATCTACTTTAGTGCTTTTTAATGGCAGCTGATCGACGCTGGGGTCATCACTTTTTACAAAAAAATAAGGCGACAAGGTTTTATCGTCTTTATCTTTTGTAGGTTCTCTTAACCAGCCAGAAGCTGATTGTTGCTTTGAAATTAAAATTGTTGGAACTGCTCCGAGTGTAATTACACATATCAGGGTGAGCAATACGCTTGTTTGTGAAATAAAAATTAACTTTTTCATGGCTTTAAATTTTAGATAAATAATAAATAAATTTCTCACTAGATGGAAAACTTTTAAAATTCCATAAATGATTTTCATAAAGTTAACATAAAGATATATCATCGGAGCTCTTAATAAAACCATAATTAAGGTAACGGCAGTATTTGATAAGTAAAAGGTAGCCTTGAGTCAGTTATCGGTAATTTTAATGTCACAATGCTTAAAAATAATTAGTTTTGTAAAAAAAACAGTATGAATTTAAAAAACACCTTGGTAGCTTTTTTGCTTTTTTTTAGCATTGGTTTATTTGCACAAGATAAAAATCAAGAAGCAGATTTGAATGCTTTTTTATTGGCTAAAAAATTTAAGCCAATTTCCATGCAAAAATTAATTACTGGACATTTATATACCGAAGCGATAGTGAATGGTGTTAAAGGCAGATTCTTGATTGATACAGGTGCTGGAGCCACTGTTATTGAGATTAAAAGAAAAGAATTATTTAAAATGAAGGGCGTAGATTCTAAAGATAAAGCCACAGGTGCAGGTGGAACAGGATTAGCTGTTCAGGAATCAATCAATAATAAATTCAGTATAGGTGAGTATGTATTTGGTAGCGATACACTACGAATGATGAATCTTGATCATGTAAATGTTGCGCTAAAGGGAATTGGAGTTCAGGAGATTGATGGAGTGATAGGTGCTGATATTTTAACTGCAGGTATGGCTGTTATTGACTATAAAAATCTGATATTATATCTTAAATAATAGGGATTAATAAATTTCAGAAATAAATTTTTCTGCTTCATCATTTGTTGGTGCTTTTCCATGCCAATGAAAATCGTCCTCAATACTTTTGATTCCTTTGCCCATAATTGTTTTAGCTATTATAACATTCGGACGAAATACACTTTGTTCTGCGCTGCGGCAAGTGTTAATAATCTCAGTAAAGTTGTTTCCATTGCATTCCAATACGTTCCATCCGAATGCGCGCCATTTCTCAGTTAATGGTTCAATTTCCATCACATCTGAAGTTCTTCCATCGATTTGACAATTATTGCGGTCAATGATAGCTGTGATATTTTTCAATTTATAATGAGCGGCACTCATTGCTGCTTCCCAGTTGCTACCTTCCTGTAATTCCCCATCGCCTAATATTGCATAAATTCTGTATTTTTCTTTATTTGATTTTGCAGCAAGTGCCATCCCGACTGCAATAGATAAGCCCTGTCCTAAAGATCCAGAAGAAACTTCCAGTCCGGGCAACCTACTTTTTTTGTTTGGATGTCCTTGTAAGCGCGAACCCAACTTTCGAAGAGTCAATAATTCCTCTTTTGAAAAATAACCGGCTTGTGATAGTGTTGCATATAATACAGGTGCAACATGTCCGATTGAAAGAATAAGTCTATCGCGTTCTTCCCAATTTGGTTCTTTTGGATTATGGTTTATCACGTTAAAATAAAGTGTAGTAAAAATATCTGCCAAACCTAATGAGCCACCAGTGTGTCCTGAACCGGCTTCGGAAATACTCAGAATAATATCTTTACGAATTTCTTTCGAAATACGCTTTAACTCGGTAATATTATTAATTTTAAATGGATTCATTGAGATTAACAAATTTAGATAATTTTTTAAAAAAAACACACCTTGTCTTTTAAATTATTTTAGCTTTGCATTTATTATTTATATCTTTAATATTAGTGTATATATAGGTATTTTATTACTTAATTTGTTAATTATTAAATTATGAATGTAGGAATAAAACAACTCTTGGATGAAGCAATTAAGCTCGAATTAAATGTTTCAAATTTGTATTTCGTGTTTTTTAAATCATTTCCAGAGGACTCAAATTTTTGGTGGAAATTGGTAATTGAAGAAAAAAACCATGCTGCGCTGATTGAAGGAATTAAAACCATGAGTTCAGTTGTTGGTGAATATCCCAATGGAATCACTCCTGATAATATTGAACAATTGATAGAATCAAATAAAAAGGTAACCGCTATTACCGAGGATTTTAAGAAAGCTCCATCAAGAAAAGGATCTTTTTTAATTGCCTATGAGATTGAACAATTGGCAGGCGAAATCCATTGTCAAGAATTTATAAAAGGTGATTGTACATCCGAAGTATATAAATTCATTCAAGAAATTAATAAATTCGATATTGATCATGCAGAGCGAATTCGAAAATATATGATTGAAAATAAAATCGATGATTTGTAAATCATGAACGATTTATTAATTCAAAGAGGTCATCTGTATTGTAATAATATTTTTGAATCGTTTTTTTGTAGGATTCGGCAGCGTAATTTGAATTCAAAACAAAGTAAGTAAAGTCATATAACTGCCAACCAAGGCCGTGATTGATAGTAAGAAGATCAGTTTTCTTTTCGTATTTACTTCTGAAATTTGGAGTTAAATATAAAAAAGCTGTAAGCAGAAGTGAGAAAATATTTTTATGAAGATAATCTTCAATGTGCGCTAGTTCGTGACCTATTACACCAATCTGTGCGTTAAATGGAATTTGCTCAAAAGCTACGCCCATTTGATTTTCGGGATGATTGTTGATGTGGATTTTGTACTTTCTATTTTCAGCCTTTTTAAAAAAATCTCTCCAATCAGGCAAGCAAACCATGGTAGAATTTATTTTTTTATAACTGAATTGTATTTTTAAATTTTTGTATTTTGGATAGTAGGAGAGTGCAATGAGCGTTTGCAATTTAATTTCAGGTGGTATTTTTTTATTCGTTCCGAAATTCAATTCCAATTCTTCTATATGATCTGAAAAATCATACGGAAATAGTTCCATTCTTTCCAAATTACTCATTTCGTAATTTATTATTCGTTTGATTGTTTTACGAAATCTAATTCTTTAAAATCAAAATCGGGATTTTCAATATCTATTCGCATTTTCTCGACCGCTGCATTTTGATTGATAGTAAAATTTACAAACCCTTTTGGTAGCGAAGGGAAATTTTTAAATTCAATTTGAAATGTATCGTAATGCCAATGTGTAAGCGTTCCAACAAAAAGTGGAGCAGGTACTAAATCTAATGTAAGCACTTTGTTTATAATTTCCACTTTTGCATTCCCATATAAATCGCATGAGTATGTTCCGGCATACTTGTTTAGATCTAATGATGGTTTTGTGTTTTTAACACGTTCCGTTTCTTTTTTAAGTGCATCTTCTGCATCCGCTTTTTTATTTGCTTCAACATTAGCAAGAAATGTGGCACTCCAATCTTTTTCAACCCCATTTAAAAAAGTATCAAGAATTTTAAAAACAAGTGGATAATACAATGAAGAGTTACAGTTTGTAAGAATTACAAATCCGAGATTTTTTTCCGGGACAAGACAAGTGTAGGAAATGATGCCATCATATCCTCCGCTATGACCAACAATTTTATATCCCAAATAATCATTTAATCCCCAACCCAATCCGTAGGATTTAAAATGTGTCGTTGGGAAAAGCTTTCCAGATCTTTCGCTAACATTTTGTATTGTTTGCGATGACCACATTTCATAGCTTGCTTTAGTTGAAAAATATTTTTTCCCGTTTAAAGTTCCATTATGTAATTGCAATTTTATCCATTGCGCCATTTCTATAACACACGAATTTATACCACCTGCAGGTCCAGCATTGTCCCAGTTTAAAAAAGGAATTGCCATTACTTTTCCATCCTTTTCTGTATGCGGAGAAGCAATATTTTTAGTGATATTCATATCTTTTATACTGGTATTACTGGTTTTCATTCCCAATGGAAGCAAAAACTTTTCTTTAATAAAATTATCCCAACTTTTTCCGCTTACTACTTTAATAATTTCTCCAGCTGCCATAAACATGATATTCGAATAGCCAAAATGCTCTCTAAATCCGTATTTCGGTTTTAGGAATCGTGCTCTTCGAACAACTTCCTCTGTTGTGTATGTTGTCCCATACCAAACCAAATCTCCGCTAAATGTTTCCAAACCACTCCGGTGGCAAAGTAGGTCTCGAATAGTCATTGCATTCGTAACATATGAATCATACAGTTGAAACCACGGAAGATATTTTATTACTTTATCATCCCATTTTACTTTTCCTTCATCAACAAGTATTGCCATTGCAGCTGCGGTAAAAGCTTTTGAATTAGAAGCGATAGGGAACAACGTATATTCATCCACTTTCTCATTTGGCTTATCAATATTTCGAACACCATACCCTCTAGCCAAAACAATGGAATCGTTATTTATAATAGCTACAGCCATTCCAGGGACTTTCCAATCAACCAGGGTTTTTGCAAAGTAACTGTCTAACTTAACTAGTTTTTCCTTTTCTACGCCTGTATTTTGCGCTGTGGAAAAACAAAATGTAAACAAGAATGCAATAAGCGAAAAATAGAAAAGAGATTTTAATTTCATAATTCAAAATTTTCTCAAAGATATTTACAATTTGGAATTACTCCTAAATAAATTTATATTTTCGCAAATAGGTTGTAAATCATGAGTAAGAAAGATAGCATAAATAATTTTTTTCGAGAATTATTCAGAGACACATTAAGAACGTTATTGGTATTGTTTAAAATAATGATACCTGTTTCTATAGTTGTGAAGATTTTGCAAGAATTTGGTGCAATCGTTTATATTGGGAATGCTTTGTATCCGTTGATGAAGTATACTGGATTGCCTGGCGAGATGGGTCTGGTGTGGGCATCAGCCATGATATCAAATTTATTTGGAGGGGTGATTGCCTTTATTTCTATTGCTGCTCCTTTACATCTGACTATTGCACAAGTTACAGTTGTTTCTTTAATGATGCTTGTTGCTCATACCTTTCCTATTGAATTGCAAATTGCACGAAAATCCGGGTCTCGTTTATTTATGACGTTTTGCATTCGTTTTTTCTTCGCATTTATGATGGGTGTCCTTCTAAACTTTATTTATTCTTCTTTTGATTTGTATCAACAAATTGCTGTAATAACTCTTAAACCTGATGTGAATATAAATCCAACTATCTGGACATGGATTCAAGGAGAGCTAAAAAATTACGGAATTATAGCGTGTTTTGTTTTTTCGTTGATGTTGCTTATTAAATTTTTCAAGGAAGTAGGGATAATTGATTTTGTTACGCGATTATTAGGTCCTGTTCTTAAAGTCTTAGGAATTGGAAAGGATGTAGTAGCAATTGCTATCGTTGGATTGACGCTTGGTATTGTCTATGGCGGTGCATTAATTGTTAATGAATCAAAAGAAAAAAATATTGATAAACGAGATGTCTTTTATATAATGACGCTAATGGGATTATGCCATAGCGTGATTGAAGACAGTATTCTGATGCTTTCGTTGGGTGCGAATTATTCCGGCATTATCGTTTTTCGAGTAATATTGGCATTGATTATTACCTATGTAATTGTACAGATTACAAAAAGATTACCAGAAAAATTTGTAAATAGATGGATAGTAAATAAGGAAATGAAGTAAAAAAATAATTAACGTAACTTCATCTTTTCCCAGCTGTCAAGTATCTTTGGACTCACCATTACCTGAGGATTTTGCTTTTTGCTAATACTTGCAGTTTCTTTTTGAACGTTGTATTTAATATAATCAGCTAAATCTTTGTAAGTGACATTTCCTTTTGTCAATTGAAGTTTCTTTAACAAAAAGTAAGTAAAATATCCGTGCTGTTTTTCTTTGTAAATAGCTGATGATTCTTCGCCTGATGATGAGGTAAAAACAATAGTGTTGCCAAAAACTAATTCTTCTTTAGGATTAATTTTCACACCTTTTACCGAAACCAATCCTTGATTTCTACCACCACCTGAAAAACAAGCATCAAGAAAAACGGTAGCTCTTTTAGTAGGATTTTTGTTTAAGCTTTTATATACAGTTTCGAGTGGTAGAGCATATTTTAGATTTGTACCAGAAACGTCAACTGGAATTAAATAGGGTTTGTTTGTACCTTCTTCAGGAAGCCCATGGCCAGAATAATAGAAATATAATTCGGCCTCACCTGCTTCAACTTCTGCCATATACGCTAGGTCTTCAAGAGCTCCGCTCATTTGCCCACCAGTTGCATTTGTAAGAAGTTTAATTTGTTTTTTGGGAATGCCCAAGGTCTTTTCACAATATTCTGAAAACACCTGTGCATCGTTAACAGCCCCTTCAACATTAACTTCTTTATTAAGTCCTTTATTAAATTCAGTATAATCTTCGTTTCCAATAATAAGAGCGTAGCGTTTTGGGAAAACAGAGTTTACTTGTGGTATGTTTATATCAACGTCGCATTTGGCAACAACGGGAACTTCTGTTTTTATTGTTTGCGTATTTGTATTTTGATTTGTATTATTTGTTTTGTTATCTTGTACTTTTACCACGTTATTGTTTGTTTTAGTGTTATCAGCAACTTGAACATTATTGGTCGTAACTTCAGAATTATCGAGAATACGATCTTTATCTGCCAATACTTTTTCTCGGATATCAGGATTAATAATTTGATAATTGTCCCTCTTTGCTGTTGAAAAACGTTCATGACCATCCATGGTTGGTAATAAAGTCACGGGATTAACATCTAAAGCTGCTGCAGGATTAAATTCAACGTAATAAGAATATCCAAGCTTTGCATCAATAACAACTTTTCCAACTATGTTGGATACATCATCAGTCGTGATTTTAAGATAAAACTTTTCTTGTTTGGGATATTTAGCAATCATCCATTTTTCGGTGTAATTGGCTGTTGTGGCAGCATTAATACCCGGAAAAGTTCCCACGACTTCACTGTTAAAAAGTAATTTATACGTAACAGTAGAATTGGTGGATTTTTTTAAACGTTGTACGTAAATAATTGCGCAATCCTGAGCAAAAATTCCAATAGGAAAGATGAGTAGAAAAATGAGTGAACTAATAATTTTTTTCATGGAGTAGCTTTATTGCCTAAATTATTAATAAAATTGACTTTTAAAAGGTAATCGAATGATTTTATTTAAGGTGTAAATATAAAAAAAGAACTTAGTTGAAAAACTAAGTTCTTTTACTAAGGTGTTTTTTATTATTTTTTGAGTTTACCTAAACGAGCAGTAACTTTAACTTTAGAATGGACAACAATTCCTAAATAGCTTATTTTTACTGTTTCGGCCTGAGGATATAAAACGATATCATATCCGGGATTATCCTGAATAATGTTATACAAGGCATAGTTAAACACTTTGCTTGAAGTTAATCCACCAATAACGGGAATACTGAATTTAAATCCGCCATCTTTTTTTATCTCGCCCATATTCTTTGAGAATAAACGTGCCCAGTCAATCATAAGAATTTTGGTTTCAGATGCTTCGCCTGATACTTGGTCAGAGTAAGTAAAGTCATCTTTAACAAATTGAATGTGATTGGCAGGCTCTTTCATCGATTTTGTAGCCACTTGACA
>Ga0172368_10002604_pt1 | contig 22754 bp, 19 predicted proteins | sample Lak11m_FD_114540 | JGI IMG/M metagenome (GOLD analysis project Ga0172368, IMG submission 114540) | Freshwater microbial communities from Kabuno Bay, South-Kivu, Congo - kab_022012_11m | ecosystem: Environmental > Aquatic > Freshwater > Lake | place: Democratic Republic of the Congo: South-Kivu...
ATGGGAAAGCATATATTCTCATTTGGGATTATTTCATCCGTCCTTAGTTTAGTTTGGTATTTCATCAATAACAAACATGCTGAGGACAATATTATTATTTACCTGTCAAAGTCAGGTATTAAAAACTATAAAGAGAGCCAATCGAATAATGGAAGCTTCAAAATTCTATTGAACGTATACTTTACATTAGAGATTTATGATTTTCCTGTATTCTATTTTCCATACCCAACAAGTATGAATACTCGGCATGAAACGTCCTATGCAAGCGATTCAAACTTTCAACTTCATTGCGATAAAATAAGAAGAGTCTTATTATTTTAATCACTGTATATCAACCATGCTTCCTCAACCTTACTACCTTCTCTCTCACTCCCGCCGTCCCCACACCCCCCCAGTGCAGCAACAAAAGCAGCGGCTCTTCCTTATGCGCCACCGAGCGCCCCTCAGGCACATACATCCCATCGTGGTAAGCGATCGCCTGCACTTCGTTATTGGCAAAGCGCAAATCTGCTTTTTTTCATAATTCGTTTTTTCCTTCCTTAATAAGCCTCCTGCATAGTTTCAAAATTTCCTCAGCTCCCCTGAACGCTCTTAAGCCTTCATCCCTCCCGAATATTTTTGATGCAGGTGTATCTGATCTTTCAATTCCATAGAATGCAGGGCCTCTTTTTCTTGCCAGGTCACTCGAAACACCAGCCATGAAATCTATTTTATCCAAAAACCATTCAGGAATTTGTCGTATTTCTTTCACTCTGATAAGAACATCGCTCATATCATGATCTCTTGGATATTCAATTGCAAGATACCTCAAAGCTCCCTTCAATGAAAGCTCACAGGTCTCCTGCGCCCTTCTGATTGCCAATGAATATGCTTCCTTTTCAAATGCGCTTCTGGTTTCTTCGAAGGTAAGTCCTGCACGGTCTATATAATCCAATGCAAGCTCATCAGTCCTCATATTACCACCACCTCCCCCAATTTATATTCCGGTTTCAGATCCCAGAAATATCTTTTGTCATCAAAAAATATCTTTTTTGACCCCATTTTTTTAAGTTTTTTTCTCAGGCTTTCAATTTTATTTTTTATGAAATCATCTACATCATAAAGGATTATTCCATCTGTGACTATATCAAGAAGGATGGATGGGTTCTTTTCAACTTCAGAAGGTGTTAGTGGAACAGGGCTTATAAGAGTTCCGAGTTTTTTATGTTTCATTTCCTGATATTCATCTGAATCTTTCAATTCATTCTCAATCGCATTAAAAACCTCAAACCGTCCTTCCTCTCCAAATTTTTTAGAGACGAATAAAATATCAATGTCGCTGCCCTCTTGGGCTTCTCCTCTTGCTGCGCTGCCGAAAAGAACGATTGAGATGAGGTCGTTCTCTAAGGTTTCTTCTAATTTATTTGCGATGAGGCTTGCGTAATTGAGGTAAAGCCTTTGAATTTCTTCTTCCATTATTTGGCCTCCGATGGTATTATCAAAAAAGGGATTTTCAGCACATGTCCTATTATATTTTTTTGTATCTCTTCATAGAACTCTTGTTCATCCTTAATTTTCTGAATTGTCATGTCAGATGCTATTTTCTTCGCCAATTCAACTTTACTAATATTATTTCTTCCAACCCTTTTTAGTGACTCAAAAACATCATCAAATTTTGTTATTTGCAAAATACCTGGATTTATGTTCAGTTTTCTCTCTAATATATTTATAGGAATATAGTTCTCTATCGCTCTTCTTTCGGTTAGCCAATAAGGTATATCGTTTTTATGGCAATTTGAAATAAAGTTACTTGTACCCTGATCGATTTCATCATCTTCTGATTTTTTATCACTATCAATTATAAAAATAGATTTTCTATTGATCAATTTAATATCTTCGATTTTAAGATGCATTAAGTTTGACTTTCCACCATATGGTAAAACACCTATTTGCGACCTAATAGTAGCTTCATTTTCATTTAAGAAAAGGTTTAGCCATTTTTCCACATAGATTTTATCAGAGGGGCCTTCAACCCAAATTATCACATCATATAAAAGGGCATCTAATCCAGTACTGCCTAATTCAGATAAAGCCAAATCGATTTCTTTAGACTCCAAAATTTTTGGAACGATGCTATTTTTTATATTTTGATTTAAAATAATAACATCCGCTACTGATGGGTCTATGAAGATTGGAGAATGAGTTGCACAGATAAATTGTATTTCAGATTTTCTTTCGACTAATAATTCCCTTAATGATTTTGCAGCTCCTGGATGTAAATGTAATTCTGGCTCGTCTATTACTAAAATATCCCCTTTTTTACCGGATGCCAGTTGAAGTAGTAGTCTTAACAAACGAAGCATACCATCTGAAAGTTTATTAATTGGGAACCAATCGCCATCTTCCCCGAATCTTATAAGTATTTCATTCTCTTCAAGGTGATCGGCTATTGAAGCCTTTTTAACTTGCATAGTTTGCCCAAAAAGTTTTTTAAAATTACTAGCAATATTTTTAAATATATCTGGATGGTGGATTAGACAGTATTCAATATATTGCCTAATATTTGAACCGTCAAATGCTAAAACCGTTGGCGGAAATGTGACTTCATCCTCTTGAGCTTGCGAATTAATTATGCTTTTTATAAAAACTGCACCAATTACAAATGCAAGCGATCCCTTATCATCAATTGCATTTTGATATTTTAACCAATGATAAAAAACCTCATTGTTTATGATAGGATTTTCTCCATCATCCAAGAAGGAGAATCTATATTCGGGTCCGTCTGATAAGCTCATTTCAAGATTAATTTCAAGAAATTTTATATCCTTAAATATATCGTCAGGCATTTTAAATCTGCCATCAGAATAAAAAAGAGTCTTATAAGGTTCATATTGAGGTTTAAACTCAAATTCTCTTCGAATAGCTTCATAAAGAGCTTTATTCAAAAGTTGACTCAATGGTCCATCGTTTCTCAAAGACCTCAAAGCGGCTTCAAGATGAACTTTGTAATCTTCTGTTGTTCTATTTAAATGTTCTTCGTATAAAGATACCAACGTCTCTTTTATCCGACTATCAGATACCAGCTTATCAAAACTTTCGTTCAATCTGAAAAGATACTTAACTTTAATGGGAACTTCTCGTGGATTCACTATATTTAGATCATACCATGAAGGGATGTCAGAGATATCATGCATCCTATAGGATCCCAGTAACGATATTGCGTTAATTATTGTGGATTTATTTGAGGAGTTGGGACCTGTTATTGAAGACCAATTTCCAAAACTCTTAATCGTATATTCCTCGATGCCTCTAAATCTATTAATTTCTATTTTGTCCAAATGTAAGCTCATTTGTTAACCATACTATGACATATTTAGTCAAATAGTTTAGTTATATAAATATTGGTTGTTAGGAGGAAACATATTCAGATTTATTCTTTCTCCCTCACGCTCGCCGTCCACATATCCGCCCAGTGCAGCAACAGCAGCAGCGGCTCTTCCTTATGCGCCACTGAGCGCCCCTCAAGCACATACATCCCATCATGGTATGCGATCGCCTGCGCCTCTGCATCTGAAAGCGGAATATACTGCGAAACAAGATACAGGCTGCGCAACGATAAACCCATGGCAACGATCTCAGGGTTTATAGTATAAGCGCCTGTTGGCTCGCCGTTTTTGATTTCCGGCAAGTAATATGGTTTTCCTGGCATTCCCACTTTCCCGATATCGTGGAACAGACCAACGATCACGCAGCTTTCTTTGCTTATTTCAGGCGCGAGGACGGCGCGTAGTTGCAGCAGGGTTTCGGCTACTCCGATGCTATGTTCGAGAAGACCGCCTTCTCTGTTTAAGTGGTATTTTGTGCTTGCAGGGCTGGTGAGCCAGGTTGTTTCGGAATGGAGCATGTTGATAAATCTGTTCACTGCGTCTTTGCGGTCATGGACTTTTGCCAGAAGGTCTTCGTAGCGTTTTTTCATTGGAATCTTCCTAATTTCTTCTCGATATCTTTATACCACTTTGCACAATTTTTCTTTATGAACATATGCATCTCCTCTAAATTTTGGTGATCCTTATTTCCTTTCTCCCACCCCTCAAAAACCTGCATGAAATATACATGAGGATCATCTCCTGACCAGTCCTGAAATTCTGTAGTGGCATCAATTTCAAATTTATAAATCCCTTTCAATATCCCCATGCAGTGCAGTTTTGCTTCCTCATCCATTGAGAGCTTCTGGAATTTCCTGAGTTCCTCAAGATAAGGCTCCAATACTTCTTCAAACATCTCAGAAGCCAATTCATAAGGATCAACATACCCGTGTCGGGTTCCTCCTGAATTGTCCCAGACATCTTCAACTTCGAGACTAACCAGATCAGAAAAAACATTGTCTGCAATAAAATCAGGATTAACTTCTTTTATGTATTCAAATGCAAGTTCTTCTATCCGTTTCGAAATCTTCGCATCTTCATTAGCAAGTCGATTCAAGATTTCATATGCATACTTTGCGCGGATATCATCAATGATCTGCTTTTTTTCCGATATTTTGGATGCAGATGAAATTTTATTATTTATGGCTTTTTTGTTCATTCATATCCACTCATAAAAACTACGATCAATATTCTATAACTTTGTATAATAACTCTTTTCGCTTTATCTTTCATAAAGTTATTTTTCATAGACCCTCAGATAGCCTGGGCTCAACATTTGTACGCATAAAAGCCCAGGAAGCCCAGGCTGAAGCCCAAGAAGCGCCCAAAACAAAAATATGTTATAACTGAATTGGCAAAAAGCAGTTTTAGTTTGGGATAAGAAAAACTCATAATCTTGTCCTGTAAACTCAAAAGCCATTCCTTCCAGCCTGAGAATTAGTCCTCTGCTCCCGAAATTCACTGATAAACTCAATGTATTTTATATGTTTATCTTCTGAAAAAGAGTTCGGTGCCCAGTCGGCACATATAAATACTGACGAACCGGAAACTCAATGCCTATACATCTACTATAAATAGATTTTGTAAATGCCCAGGACGGGATCCGAACCCGTGACCTCCAGATTTCTCAGGAGACTCAAGCACCTCTTCAAATATACCCTATGAGTCTGGCGCCCTAACCAACTAGGCCACCTGGGCAAACCCTCCTCTACATGCAAGGAAGGTATTAAAATATATCGTACTCTTGAAACTGAAAACTGCCGCTTTTAATATTATTTGTTTGTCCTATCCGAAAAATCAATAATGGCTCCTGCCCTGCCCAGATCTTCAAAAAATCCGGGGTACGAAATGCTGATGGATTCTATTGTATCTATGGTGGTCTCACCCGCCACCATCCCGGCCACTGCCAGCGCCATCACGATCCTGTGATCATCCCAGCCGTGGACATTTGCGCCTTTCATCTTCCCACCCTTTATAATAAGCCGGTCTTTTTCCTCGGTAATATCAACGCCCATCTTTTTCAATTCAACTGTCATCGCATGAAGACGGTCTGTTTCCTTATATCTTACATGCTCTGCGTTCTCAATGACCATCGAACCCTTTGCGGCGGCGCCAAGAACTGCAAGCGTAGGAACAAGGTCGGGTGTTTTACCGACATCCACTTTAATGCCGCGAAGCTCACTTTTGATTACTTTTACCTCGCCTTTCTTCTTATCCCATGAGATGTCTGCCCCCATCTTTCCAAGTATTTCTATCAAAACGGAATCACCCTGCTCAGAAGGATAGAGGTTTTTAATGGTAACCTCGCCGCATAGGGCTCCCGCCGCCATCATGTAAGAAGCTGAGGAAAAATCTCCAGGGACGTTGTATGACCTGAGGTCATATTCCTGGTCTCCAGGGACTGTGAAAGAATTTGTTTTTTCATCAACTGAGATGCTTGCCCCTGCATCTTTTAGCATATCGATCGTAATATTCACATATGGACGGGATTTCAGGTCTCCATCGATCATAATCGTGGTCTCATTATTCGCAAACGGGCATGCAATTAGTAATGCGGAAATGAACTGTGAGCTTATTGAACCATCAATATGAACATTTCCACCCTTCATTTTCCCTTTTACAACAATTGGGGCCATTCCATTATTGCGCGTCGAAAAAGCTTCTGCTCCAAGGTCATTGAGCGCCTTAAGAAGCGGCGTATTGGGTCGTGTCCGTATGCTTGCATCCCCCGTAAGAACAGTAGCCCCATCAACGAGTGAAGATACGGCGGTCATAATTCGAAGCGTCGTTCCTGAATTGGCAACATCAAGCACATTATCGGGAATTCTTACATTTCCATCAAATCCTGTGATCATAAGGGCATCATTTTTTTGTTCAATAGTTGCCCCAAAGGCTTCCGAAGCTCTTATTGTGGCTTTTGTGTCCTCGGATATCAATGGATAATGTACCATTGCTTTTTTTGAGAGGGCCGCTATCGCAATAGCCCTATGAGTATAGCTTTTGGACGGAGGAGCATAGGCTGTGCCTTTCAGTTCTGATTTATGGATAGTAAGCTTCATGATGTCGAACACGTTAATTGAAGATGAAACTATTTATAATTTATATCGGGGCAATTGCTGAAATTACCCAAAGATGATTAAATTTTCTGGACTGATTTAACGATGCACCAATTCATATAATTTTCCAGCAGTCTCCTCCACAAGATCCCTGTTCTCAAGCCCTTTTATCCATCTCTCTGGAAAAGATTCACTTCCATGAAGGGCTCCGCACAACGCGCCTGTTATGCATGCTATTGAATCCGTATCTCCGCCAGCGTTCACTGCTTCGATGATCGCTCTTTCAGGATTTTCAAAATGCCTTGTGAAACAATAGAAAGCGCAGGGTACCGTATCTAAAGCCAGATATGAAGTTCCAAGCATGGAAAAAACCCCATCTGGATCATTATTCCTTTGGTTAAAAGAAAGCCTGAGCTTTTCTGAAAGGCAGGCATCATATTTTGAAGTCCTGGCACACGTCTCAGCTATAATATCCGCGCACTCCTTTTCATCAATAATGCATCTTACAGCTATGGCAACGGCTACCGCTCCTGAGATCGAGGTTTTGCTATTATGTGTTGGTATTGATGACAGGGCGGCATTTGATTCCACGTCATCAAGATAGTTATAATAAAGACCAACGGGGGCCACCCTCATAGCAGAACCGCATGATGGGATATTGCTCCCTGATTCTTTCCAGCTTGCTCCAGAATTTAACCTCCCGAACGCAAGAGTGCTGGCTGGTCCAATCATGGATCTCTTTATTGGATCGTTCACCGTATCTTTTCCCCATTTTGCTATCCTTTTCGAAAAATCAGTTACGTTGAATCCAATGTTATCGATCAAAGACCCTGCAAGCACAAGCATCTGTTCCGTATCATCAGTATAATCCCCGGGTCTTAATTTATCAACCGGGGTTCCGGAAGGTGCCTTACCATAATCGTTTATGAGCCCTCGCTTGATGATATATTCACGCGCTACGCCCTCATTCTGTTTTCCAAGAGCATCGCCGATAGCTGCTCCCAGCATGCAGCCAACGTATTTGCTTTTTGATTTTTCATCAGGAATCATTACGGATCCTTATTTTCAGATTTAGCCCTATGACATATTCTTTCTACTTAATTTCTTTTAATGATTATCTTTATATTTTAAAGAATGATATTATGTTAGAAAATGGTACTATTTGAGATATTTATTTCGTATGGCATACTGGGACTTCTTCTTATAAGTCTCATTTCATCGATCATACCAATACCTACTGAACCTGTGGTTTTCGGATTACTTGATGTTGGAAAAAAACCTGAACTGGTGTTGATCGTATTGATAGCGGGTTCAATTGCGGGAGCAATCATCGGTTATTTCCTGGGAAAATATGAACTTCGAAAGATCATCCCGTTCCATAATAGAGAGAACGAAAGAATGATGCAGAAGCATTTCAGGAAATATGGCGCAGCGCTTCTCCTTATTTCCCCGTGGATCCCTATCGTGGGAGACCTTGCCCCGATGGTAGCGGGGATTGAGAACTATGAAACTAAAAAGTTCCTGGTGATAATTTCAATCGCAAAAACTATAAAATGTATCGGAATAATATATTTATCCATCAAAGTTGTTAATTGGTGGCCTGTTCTCATTAAATGAACCGTATCCAAAATCCTGTAAATTTGAAATCATACGAATTCCCTCTATTTCGCATTCATCTCATCATGTCATGGCAATCCCCGGTGAATTACCGAAAATGCCATTCGCTATCCTTTGATCAGGTCTTCCCCTCCGAAATATATCTGCTGGGCTGTTGTATAAATATCTTCCATCCCTGAGCCATAAGTTGATGATACCGGGATAATATTCTGGCTTGCTCCAAATGAGCGAAGGGCTGTAAGGAATTCGATACTTAACTGGCTCTTCAATGTTGGGACTTCGCCCTGGATAGCCTCCTCAAGATCCAGGATATTTGCCCCCCAGTTCATTATCCTGTCACGCTCATCCTCCTGCAGCATATCGGTTTTCGTAAGAATATTAAGAAAAGGAACATTGAATCTCACCTGCACCGAGGCTGCCTGGAGCATCAATGAAATAAGACCTGACGGTGTTTTTGAAATGACAGGGTCGTAGAGGAATCCGATAATGGATCGCTCTGCTCCAAGCGTTTCTATCAGGAATTTTCCCGACTGGCGAAGCACAAATAGTTCCATCTGTCCGGGCGTGTCAAAAATAACATATTCCGGTTCCATGCTTTCGATAATCTCTTTCATTTCATCGATATTCAAAGCAAGAAGATCGGCAGCAATTATCTGGGCGCCGTTTGGTCCTACGCCGTATTCTTTCATGACATCGCGCAGTTTTATCCAGTTCCTGATATCCACATCCGGGACATAAGGGGCATTTTCAATGCCAGGATCAAGATTTACTGTAATGGTATTATATTTCTGATTCTCCATCCATCCATTAAAAGCGCCTGTCAATGAAGACTTGCCACTTCCCGCTGAGCCGATAAAATAAAGGTTGATCATTGCTATCAGGTATTAAATACCAGTCAAGAGAGTTAAGATTATTGATGTTTGAAAGATTAAAATTATATTCAAATTTCGTTGTGCTCAAGCACACGGTTTTTGCTATCCCTTTCGCTTATCTCGGAGCTTTTCTTGCAAGCGGCGGCGTCCCGCCGGTCCGTGTACTTTTCTGGGTCGGGCTTGCTTTCCTGGGCGCGCGAAGTGCAGCAATGGCTCTGAACAATCTTATTGATAAGGAGATCGATGCAAGGAACCCAAGGACAGCGAATCGCGAACTTCCCGCTGGCTTGATATCGATGTCTGAAGTTTGGGGAATAATATTTGTTTCCTATATCTTCCTGTTTTATTCAGCTTATAAATTAAATCCCTTATGCCTTATGCTTGCGCCAATCATTCCCATTACCTCAATTATCTACCCATATCTCAAAAGGTATCTTCCGATATCGCATTTTGTCCTTGGTATGAACCTTGGTTATGCGCCCGTGGGTGGATGGCTTGCAGTAACAGGCATTTTTAATATCCCCTTCGGCGCATCCGAGATCGCGATGCTTCTGCTCATGTTCGCTGTGACGTTCTGGGTCGCGGGGTTTGATATTATGTATTCCCTTCAGGACTTTGAGTATGATATTAAAAATAAGTTGTATTCAATTCCCGCCGTTTTTGGTATTAAGAGGGCGCTTGATTTTTCATTCCTCTCACATATTTTAATGCTTGTCCTTTTATTCATTTTGATGTTAGTAAGGGAACTTGGTATTATTTTTAAGGTTGGCCTTGTGGTCATTGCGGCTCTTATATGGTATGAGCATACACTTGTCAAACCGGATAATTTTTCCAATGTTCCCGTGGCATTCTTTAATGTGAATGCGGCTGTCAGCCTGAGTATGCTGGCGTTTACTGTGGCGGATATAATGATGTCAAGATGATCGACAAAAAGGTCATCGAAAAAATAAGGACAAATCAGCAAGCTACTGATTTTTCCCCGGCAAAAACATAAAAGAGAACAATATTATTTTACTACTCTATTTCCCTGACACTGATCAGACCATGTTTAAATACCACGGTTTTCATAGGTTTTTTTGATTTTATATCTTTCACTTCAACCAGGATAAGTTCAAATTTGTCAAATCCGGTCAATACACCGGTAATTGTTTTGCCGCTCAAGGTTTCACAAACGACCACCTTATTGATAAAATCAGACAGGTATTTATCTGATTTCAGTGGCTCTTCATCCTTGCTTTTTTGTCTTTCGATCATATTCATATCAATCCATATTAATCATGCTAAACCAAATTCAAGATTTTTTCTCCTAATTCCATTCCAGCCTTATTTAAAGCCTCTCTTATTTTTAGCTTTGGCTTCAATAAACCATTGGATTGCTTTAAACCTAAGCGCGTTTAAAGACAACATAACATATCCCGATATATTTAAATACAGTAAATAGATATTATAATATTGGGGATTCATCGGTGGGAATATGAATGATGTAGAATCATATCAGCAAGATTTTTTGGACTGGGATGTTAAAGACATAGAAGCTCTTAAAAAAGACAATAAAATAAAGCCTTTTTCCAGAGTGGGCCTGAGCAACCAGCACTACTTAATGAAAAGAGGGATCATATCCTGCCAGAGAGGATATGAAGATATAAAAGATGCAATTGAAAATAATGCCCCGCTGCTGAAAGAGAAGGATCTTGCCGGCTACGAGAAAAAGAAAAAAAGATTTGCTGTATTAACAGGCCTGAAATTACGCAGGCCGATTCATTTTGGGCATAAATGTATAATTGACCAGATTGTCTGGTACCAGCAAATGGGAGGTGATGTATTTATTGTCCTTTCAGACATCGAAAGCTGGTTTTTTGATGATGATAAACGTATAACTATAAAGGATTCTGCAAAAAACGCTATAGATTATATTTTAACTTTTCTGGCACTGGGAATTGATATTAAGAATTGCCAGATCTACAGCCAATGGGAAAGAAAAGAAATGGTTCTGTTAGCGTTATCATTTTCAAAAGACATAAAATGTGATGAATACAATGATAACTCCAATACCATCGGGAAAAAATTATACCCGGCAATCGTTGCATCAGATATTGCCCATATCCAATTAAAGAAATATGGCGGCGACCGACCTATCATCGTACCGGTTGGTAAAGATCAGTATTCTAAGTTAAACATCGCTATTAGTATAATCGAAAAAGATGGTCATTTTAGAATACCCGCAGTAACTTATAATAAGCCATTGCCAGGCCCGGACGGAGACGTCATGTCAGATAAAAATGCCATTCTTTTAACCGATAAGCCTGAAGATGTTTACTTTAAATTGATTGAAGCCAGGACCTCACCTGGAAAACCTAATCTATGTACACTTTTTGAAATGCTCTATTTTAATTGCGAAGATGATGAAAAAGTTGAGGATGTTGATGATAAGTGCCGTAAAGAATATGAAAATAATTGTTATGAATGCAAAAAAAATATTGCACAATATTTCAGAAATTGGGTAAAAGAGTTCCAGGAGAAAAAAAAAGAGTTAGAAAAAGATGACAAAAAAATCAGATTTATACTGAACCAGGAAATTCCCAGAGAAACAGAAATGTTAAACGACATTACCCCAGGATAAAATTGGAGGGCCATGGCGGCTATCAGCAGGACAAAAAAATTGGAAGATGATTATCCCAGGCAACGGAAATGGGAGATAGAACCAGAAGGTAAGGGAGAAACGTTTACCAGGGGAGAGGTTGAAAAAGCGATGAAGAGGATTCCAGCAAGCTATCTCAGTCACGAAGAAATGGGAAAACCTGGAACCATTAATGACCGGTTTGCAGGCGAGATGTATTATTATACTCTCACAACAGCTAATCCAAACAATGTGGATCCTCACATGTTCTTAGGCTCTTATGAGCTTGAAAGGGAAGCCATGTCAATAACCGCCAGGCTATTGAATTATCCCGACGATCCGGAGAAGATCGGAGGCTGGTTCCTGAATGGAGGAACCGAAGCGATATTGCAGGCTACCTGGATGTATCGCAACAAATATTTTTCTGATAAATTTAAAAATATAAATGTTCCTGAATTTATAAAAAGCAACGAAGGCCAATTTAGAGATCTTTTCAGCCTCAGGAAAAACGGCTGGTTTAAACTGTACCCTGACTATAGCAAATATTATGACCGCTATGAAAAGGTACCAATCCCGAAAATTCTTGCGCCCTTTGATTCCCACTTTGCGTTAACGAAAGCAGCGGATATTCTTGGGTTTGGCCAGGAAAATATTGAATATTTCTTCCTGGATGAGAAATCACGTCCTGACCCAAAGAGCATAAAAGAAAAAGCTGAAAAAATTATCAGGGAAGGAAATGAAATTGTAATGACCTGGATCACAGTAGGCGATACTACCCGGGGTGTATTGTCAGATACTAAAGAACTTGATTATGCGGTAAGTCAGGCTGTTAAAAACAAGCAAGACTTTGTACCACCCACGATCGTAGATGCAGCATCGCAGTATCTATTCGCTGCTGTGATGAATTCGAGTGATAAATATAAAGATGCCGATGGGAACAAAAAAGAAATACCTGCCTGGGACTTCAGGGTCGAGAATGTCAGAGCAATTGTTGCCGACCCGCACAAAAACCAGATACCATACCCGGCTTCTATGCTACTGATAAGAGATCCTCAGGATGCCCGGCATACAATCATGGCAACTGAGTATCTATCTATTGATCTGATGAATAAAGTAGGAAGCCTGGACAATTCGCAAATTGAAGCAACATCCGAAAATGCCACAATTCCAACTTCAAGGACGGGCTATAGCCAGGCGGCAACATGGGCATATTATGTCAACTATGGGCTTGATGAAATACGAAAGAGGAAAGAAAAAATCTGGAAACTCGTTATGAGGCTGAGAAATAAGCTCGAAAATGGCACGAACGAAATGTATAAAATCGTCTGTGAACCAGACTCTGGCATTGTTTCATTCAGCATATCAAAAGATTGGCTAAGTGACAAAGAACAAATGCTCGTCAAAGAAATCCGTGATATTGATAGAGATGTAGAAAAATGGGTAGAGCCCTTCTTAGATCCCCAGGATGAAACCCATATCGAAATCCTTGCCGGAATAGCAAATCACAAAATCTACGAATCAATCAATGATTCTACAAAAGACTGTTTCTATATAGGATGCTCAGGAGAACTCTGGATAAAGACAGAAAAAGAATACACTAAATTTCAAGAATTAAAAGTCGGTTTAATTCGTAAGAAAATAGAAAATAAAGAAGTAGATACAAAAGTCTATAACTACATGGGTTTAATGGCTAACATAATGGAGCACAATCGGGAGAAGGACATCGACAACCTTGTTATAAGACTTAAAGAGGAAGCTCTAAACCTGATAAAAAAGTGATTCCAACTGCACCCGAATCTTCTATCCAAAAAAAGACCCAAGGGCGTCAATAAACCGCCGGATCGTATTCCCATTGTCCTCATCCTTTTTCAATATCAATATCGAAAGTATAATACTCTCTTGAAAGAATCTGACACTCAATGGCGAAGGACTCTATAGGCGTAATATTCGGGAAAACAAGTTCATTGATAATCAGGTTTGCAGTTTCTGATAGCCTTGCCACCAGAAGGTCCGATTATATTAAAATCTGGCATGAATCCGATGGCTGGACCCTCGCACAGGTCTCAACGATCACAAGTTCGAGCGAGGATTTCTCAGTTGATGAAGCGGTAGATGCAGCAGAAGGCTCATCAAAAATAGGCGATATGGACGAACACATAATAGCCGATGCAACAGTTATAGGGGTGCGGGATAAAGAAGGAGTGCTCCGTGTCCCAAAGTCACCGTTCAGTCCGGGGGATAAGGTTTTCAAAGCTGATGAGCTTCTCATAAAGCAAACGCTCGGTCTTATGCGCGGGGACGTTTATATCGGGCTCCTTGACGGTCAAAGCGTTCACGTAAATCTCGATGCTAATAACCTTGTGCAGAAACATTGCAGCATCCTTGCAAAAACCGGCGCGGGAAAATCCTATACCGGGGGCGTGATCCTTGAGGAGCTTCTTGATAAAGGCGTTCCACTTTTGATAATTGACCCGCATGGTGAATATGCCACCCTTAAATTGCCCAATGATGATAAACACTCATCTTTTGAGCGTTACGGGATATCTCCCAAGGGTTATGCTTCGCAGGTAACGGTTTATACCCCCGCGAACAAGCTTCTCAATCCTACTGCCGATTATCTTTTCAGGTTGAATGGCATTAATCTGAGCATAAAAGAATTCTCCCAGTTTTTCTCTGACGGGCAGTCCCAGAACGAAACCGGGATACTGTTCGAAGCTGTCTCTAAACTCAAGGCTGAAAAACAGAATTACACAATTGAGGATATCATCTTTGAAGTAGGGCAAAATAAAAGCAAAGTCAAATGGAATGTCATAAACAAGCTTGAAACGCTAAAAGAGACCGGCATCTTATCAGACAATGCGACTACGATCAACGAACTCGTCCAGGAAGGAAGGGCTTCAATAATTGATATGAAAGGCGTAAATCCCGACCTGCAGTCTATGATAGTATCAAAATTATGTACGGATATTTTCGATGCAAGAAAACTTAATACTGTGCCTCCATGCATGCTGGTTATCGAGGAAGCGCATAATTTCTGTCCCGAAAAGGGATTTGAAAGAACCGTCAGCACGGATATTCTTCGAACCATCGCTTCGGAAGGCAGGAAATTCGGTCTTGGGCTAATGGTGGTCTCGCAGCGCCCGGCGCGTGTTGATAAGAATATCCTTTCACAGTGTAATACTCAAATTATTATGAAAGTCACGAATCCTAATGACTTAAAAGCCATCAGCAAAGGACTTGAAGGTATAGGCTCGGATGTGGAAGATGATATAAAGAGTCTTCCGCCTGGAGTGGCAATGATCGTCAGTACTTATATCGAGCGGCCTATCCTTGTAGATATAAGGACACGCAAAAGCAAGCACGGCGGGGCAAGTGTACCTGTCGTGAAGGATCCGCTGGATGGGACTCAAAGGTCAACTTTTGAGCCTTCGAAAATTAAGGACAAACCCTCGTCAATTGAAGATGAACAAGAATCAATTAATGATCAAAAGACTATGGAGATCACAAAGCCTGTCATAAATTCCCATAAGTTAATTGAAAATGCAAAAAATATAATTGAATCTCCCAGGAACATCATCAATAAAGCCAGAACCATCATAGAATCACAGAAGAAGGAAACACAAAAACCGGGCTCATCAAATACAGGATCAATAAAAATAGAGCCACTCCAGCATCCTGAAGAGATAAAAGAGCAGATAGAACGAAAAAAAGGAAAACGTGAAGTAAGCCTGTACAGGAAAATGTTCGGATCGAGGAAGAAATGACAACAATAATGGAAATGGCACATGCGGGGATCGTAACTAAAGAGATAAAAAGCGTAGCGGCAAAAGAAGGGATCAGTGCCGATACCCTGAGAAAACTTCTTGCGCAGGGAACCGTTGTCATTCCAAAGAATATTAACAGCAAATCGCAACCTATTGGCATCGGAAAAATGATGCAGACTAAGATCAATGCCAATATAGGTACATCAAGGGATTATGTTGACATAGACGCAGAGGTTGAGAAAGCCCTGATCGCAGAAAAATATGGCGCAGACACCATTATGGATCTATCCACAGGAGGAGACCTTGACCTTATACGCAGGCGCATCCTGGATTCTGTGAGCGTCCCGGTTGGCTCCGTACCCATATACCAGGCGGCAGGCAATGGTATTGAAAATATGACATCTGATAATATGTTCAATGCGGTCAGGAAACATGCAGAAGATGGCATTGATTTTGTAACGATCCATGCAGGTGTGACACTATCATCTTTTGAACGCCTGAAAAACAGCGACAGGATACTTGATGTGGTAAGCAGGGGGGGAGCTTTCACAATTTCATGGATGAAGAAAAATAGCCTGGAGAACCCATTTTACTCTGAATATGATTACCTGCTTGAGATGGCTAAGGAATATGATTTAACAATAAGCCTTGGCGATGGTATGCGTCCGGGGTGCATAAATGATGCTTCGGACAGGGCAAAGTTCGAAGAGTTCATAATCCTCGGGGAACTTGTAAAAAGAGCGCGCGCAGCAGGCATCCAGACTATCGTTGAAGGTCCGGGCCATGTTCCCGTTGATGAGATCGGGCTTTCAGTGACTGCGATGAAGCACCTTACGGGAAACGCGCCGATATATCTTCTTGGTCCTCTCGTTACTGATATTGCGCCGGGATATGATCACATTACCGCCGCCATCGGCGGGACGGTCGCTGGTATGTACGGCGCGGATTTCCTGTGTATGACCACACCTGCCGAGCACCTGGCGCTGCCTTCTGTTGAGGATATCAAGGAAGGCAGTATCGTCACAAGGATCGCGGCGCATGCCGCTGACCTCACAAAAGAAGGAGTGAAAGAGAAAGCGCGCGCCCACGACCGGGAAATGGCAATGGCGCGCCGTGACCTGGACTGGCAAAAACAATTCCACAATGCCATAGACCCTGAGAAAGCCAGAGATATACATGCAAGGAGCAAGAATGTGGAGACTTGCAGTATGTGCGGGGAACTTTGCTCGATAAAGATCATGAGAGAAGTTATGAAGAAGCAGGTCAGTCAGGATGAAAGAACGTAATTTTTCATTTTTATCTATTTCATTAGATGTCTGTTTCCAAATCCTTAAAAAAATTGGAACAGTATAGATTACCTGTCCTTTATTTTCCTAAATCTTGTAACAACTAAAGCACCTACGATATGCTTCAAAATCTTAACTCATTTTATTGAACAACCGTGCCTGGAAGCCGTGATATTTGCAGTATCCTTCAGCATCCTTCTGGTCTATCGTTCTGCTATCAAATGATGAAAGGTCAGATGAATATAACCCGTAGGGCGAATTCCTGGCTATGATCTTCGCATTGCCTTTGAAGAGCTTTACCTTGACGTTCCCGGTCACTCTTTCCTGGGTCTTATCAATAAAGGCGTTCAAATCCGCATAAAGTGGCTCATCTACAAGTCCTTTATAAGCAAGCTCGCTCCAGGTATCATCAACGACCGACTTGAATCGCAATTCATCTCTTGTCAATACAAGTTTTTCAATGTCCTTATGCGCCATTAATAAAATAGTTGCCGCCGGATGTTCATAGTTTTCCCGCGCCTTTAAGCCAAGAACCCTGTCCTCGATCATATCAGTGCGTCCGACACCATGCGCCCCGCCGATCTTGTTAAGTTCCTGGATCAAGGATACTCCGCCCATTTTTTCACCGTTCAATGAAACCGGGACCCCTTTCTCAAATCCTATATCTATGACCCTGGCATCAGGTGCTTTTTCAGGCGGGACCGTCCATTCGAATATCTCCTCAGGGGGTATGAAATCGGGCTCTTCAAGCCGTCCGCCTTCAATGCTCCTGCTCCAGATATTTTCATCCACGCTCCACGGTTTTGACTTTGTCGCAGCAACTGGTATCCCGTGTTTTTTCGCATATTCCATTTCCCATTCCCGCGTGAGGTTCATATCCCTCATGGGAGCGATAACATCAAGGGAAGTGCTCCTGAAAACCACTTCAAATCTTAACTGGTCGTTGCCTTTTCCCGTGCATCCATGGGCAAGAGCATGCGCTTTTTCCTTCTTTGCGACCTCTACGACCTTTTTCGCGATCAATGGCCGTGCGATCGATGTTCCAAGCACGTATCCTTCGTAGCTGCCATTGGCTTTGATGAGCGGGAAAATATAATCTTTCACGAATTCATCTTTTGCGTCTATGGTATAATGTTTCTGGCTTATTTTCTCAGCTTTTTTCTCAGCCTGCTCGATTTCTTTTTCCGGCTGTCCAACATCTACTGTTACTGTAATCGCATAATCGCAACCATAATGTTCTTTTAAGAGAGGGATGCACACGGAGGTGTCAAGCCCGCCCGAATAAGCAAGTACTACTTTCTTCATGGGGATGGTTTAATAGTGGGAGAAGATTAATAGTTTTTGCAGAAAATCGGAATTGTTACGATTGGCGGCATACCGGCCTTTATTTTATCATGATTCATCATTTTTTGCTGTAACCTGACACTAACTCAGAGACCTCACCCACTGGCTTTTGCCGTTGTCCGTCACCGTTACCCTCGTGTCAGGTAATATCGCGTGTACCGCGTTGGGGTTGTCTGTACGGTCATCGATTTGGCGTTGCCGTTCTCCCGCAAGGACCTATCAACACGATTGTCCAGATTTCGTAGGTCTGGATGGGGTTATATCCATTTTTGAGTATATAGGCTTATTGTCCACTGGAAATAGAGGTTACCAGTATATCAATCCCGGAAAACAACGAACTTATGCGAACTCCGATGGCGTCAGTTTGTTCGGCTTAGTTGTTAATTCTTACCCCCTGAGCATTTTCATAATATCATGTTTTGTCACTACACCCACGACCTTTCCCGTTTCAAGAACAAGGACAGCAGTACTATTTTCAAGAATTCGCGAGACTGTATTGGCATCTGTTGTTGGCGATATGGTAGGGAAAGAATCACCCATGATATTTTTCACAAAAAGATGAGATACTTTCTTGAGATCATGGTCAGTCATCGAGCGCACTATCTGGTCTGTGGAAATACTGCCGACTGGAACCCCATTATCTATTACAGGCATCTGGGAAAAACCGTGTTCTTCCATGATCCTTGCAGCTTCTTCGACCAGGCGGTCAGAACTTGTGTGAATAACCGAAGGATGCATGATCTCCCTTACGTCTATCTTTTCTTTGCGCGCCGAATCAAAAACATTGAATATTTTATGAAGAGTTGAAAGCCTGGGGTCAACATCTCCCGATTCTATGCGGGCTATGAGTGGCTGGCTTACGCCCGCGCGCGATGCAAGTTCAGCCTGGGTAAGATTGAAATCAAGCCTCAGCTTTTTCAGGTCATCAGGAGTTGGAAGGGACATTATATTACTATGGGTAATAAGTTATATATTAATATTACCATATCTGGCCGCAAGAGCGCAAATTTGTTGTAAAGTGCTCCAGGGCAATATTATTTTCAAATTCCGCTAACCGTTTCTCAAGCTCCCATTGAATATCCGCTTTTTTATTTTCACCCAGGAAGGTTTTGCACTTATTGGTCAATGCCGGTAATTGCATTCTAAAGCCGGTACATTCAAATACTGGTTTTTCATACTCACCTGTTTCTGCAAAAAGGCTCTTCCCGTCTACAAAGCTATATTCAATTGAGTTACGGATAAATTGCTTATATGAGTAATAAGTGATGTCAGGATATAATGCGGCAGCACGGGCAAATTGTTCAGTAAGGTCAGTGCGCTCAATTCCCGGGTCATCAGTTGCTATGACTATCGGTACACCATATTTGAGATATACCGGGAAAGGGTGTTCTTTTCCTTTGATCCCGAGTATCTGTTCATTCGAAGTCAACAGGATCTCAACAGGGATCTTTTGTTTTGCCATCTGCTTCATTGTTCCTTTTGAATTGTGTTCCCACATAATGTCAACACCGTGACCTATGCGAGAAGCATGTCCGGTGGATATCGCTTCGCTGATATGGAACCTGAGATCTTGCGGCGGCACAAGTCCTGAAACAAGTTCACCTGCATGAAGTGTGATTTTTACTTCGGGATATTTTTCATGGAAATATTCAAGCAGCTTCATATGGAGCATGTAATCGGTTCTTGCACGATAGTAATCCTCTGGCCCAACCATATTGACCCCGACGACCAGGTCCGAACGGTTCGCGGATTCAAAAGCAAGAAGCATCGATGAAAAAACGTCTTCTTTATTCATGTTCCGGTTGACCTGCAAAATATAGCGGACCGTAACATTACTACCTGCCTGGGATTGCCGATCATAAGAATCAACAGTTTTTGCCACAATATCTGCCTGTTCACGGATATCATCCTGAGAAATATTTTTTGTCATAAGAGAGAAATTATCATTCCAATCTGTTTTCAGTGGTTTATTTCCGGTACCTGAAAGCATTGTCTCGATATAAATGACATTTTCATCCTCAGCACGATGCCTCAATGCCTCGATCATAAAAGAATTGTTTTTTGCCGGGGAGAATTCAGCAAATGTTGCAAAGAACTTGTCATGACCTGAAATATCCTGCCATGGATAATTTTTCATGGACCAGTCCCTAACGACGATCTCATACAAAGTGGAGTTATTATAGACGTTATTTATTGATATCAGGCCGCTTGCATTTTTGTCCCATGGCAAACTGCCCGTTTGCGGGTCAAATGATAGGTTCATATTTGCTGCGATATCGATGATCTCTTCTGCAAATATAGCGCCGCTAAGATGGTTGTGCAGGTCGCCGCCTTTAGGCAATTCAAGGAAGAACTGTCTTAGTTCCACCCCGTTATCTTTTATTGAATCAAAATACCCTGCTGTTATGGCTTCATCAATGTTCCCTGCCGATGTAGCGGAAGCTGCGCCTGCAAATGAAAGTATCAACAAAGTAATTGAAAAGATTATTCCTGTCATAAGACCATGATTTTTATAAGTTCTGTTTTCCATGTGAGATCTACACTTCATATAAAGGAAAAAGTTCTGATAGTTCATTTTCCATCCACCTCGATCAATATTATGGACAGTAAAGTCCTAAATAGTTTTCTATTTCTTCTTATCTTAAAATATTAAAAAGTTTATGACAGCCTTTCACGCAATATGATCCAGTATCCATCCCCTTATCGATGTCCATTTCACAATATCCTCCTTATCCCTGAACGGCTTTCCCCGCATAACCTCTGCTGCCTGCTTATTACCTATTCCAGGAAGATCCGCCAATAATTTAGCGGGGAGGCTGTTTAGATCGATCGGTACTGGCAGCCCCGTTATTGACCTGTGTCCATGCCCGGTCACAAGTATGTCAAATGATATGCCAGGTTCAAATTTCATCGGGATGCCAACGAGCAGCGGATAGGTGGCAAGCTGCCGGCCAAATGTGATTTTATCGAATATCTCAGTCCGGACATCCTTAAGAATAGTCCCGGCGGGAACCACCCTTCGAAGCATGGGAAGGTCAATTTCCTCCCTTATCCTGTCCTTGTATCGAAGGAAAAGCTCCTTATGTTTTCTTACAAGCTCATCATGCCACTGCATCGGGGTTCCGGCGAAGGTCATGACCTGCCTGATATTTATTCTCCTTATCATGAGATCATTATCGAGCACTTTTTTCAGGAATTCAAAGTTGAGTTCAAAAGTTCTTTTTGTCTCCCCTTTCAAACCATGTACGAAATTAATACCTGGCAAGAGTTCCGGAAGCCCGTTCTCTCCTCGTGCTGCTCCCACTTCATTTAAGAGTTTTATTGCTTCGAATACTTCATCCGGCGTTGCCTTTAGATCATTAGCCAGGATCACGTCAGGGTCTGCGCTTTCCATTCCCAGTGCCGCGACATCACCCGGTGTATGATATTTAACGATTATTTGTGCGATTTTGCGCGATTCATCGGGATATTTCGATATCGTCACGGGATTTGCATTATCCATATGCAGCACTCTGAGGTCAGGCGCAGCATTTCGAATCCCGCTATAGAGTTCTTCAATCGCATCCGGGTCAGGGACGCCATTTTTTGACCTGAACATGAAAAGGTCAGGCTGCCTCCCGATCCTGAAATAACGCGCTCCGTTTTTAGACAGCGCCGAAACTTCGTTCACCACCTCCGCTATTTCGCGAAAATCGGGCTTGCCATAAAAAGGTTCTGTGCAGAAAGAACAATGCGAATGGCGCGGGCATCCGCGGTAAGTTTCAAGCTCGCACATCACATACGGATAATCAGGGTGCTGCGTTATAATAAAAGCGCCTTTTTCACCCCATCTTCCTATCTCAGATGTGGTACGCATCCTGTGGACAATGACGTCCGTGTCTTTTCGGTCTACAAAATCATAAACGAATGCTTCTATATCTTTCTTAGCAAGCGTAATTCCGGGAACTGCAAAGTCTGTCGCGGATGAGCCGCCCTCCTCGCCGAAACCCAGCCTGATAGGTCCTCCGATGATCTTTGTGCCTTCAAGATGTGAAAGTTCTTTTATTTCTTTTAAAGTGATAGGTGTTGACCGTAAATATTTTCCCGGAACAGTCATTCCTGCAATAATGACAATAAGATCAAATCGCAAAGGCTCCCTTCTCGTTCGTATCCGGTCAATAGTCCGATATGTTATATCTTCCTTTTGTATCCCTTTTTCAATAAGAGCGCCTGCTATATACCTGGGATAAGGCGACATATAAGGGGGGACGCCAAGGCATGCAGGTTCATCAACATAGCCGTCGATAATTAGAACTCTCATAGGTGTTATCTTTATCATGCTTGAGTTTAAAGGATTTATCGTTTGTTTTCTGATGGTTTCGCCTTGGTTGCCTAAATTATAGGGAGCTATCACCGACATAGGTTTAAAAGCCGAGGCATCTACGTGTGAATGGTCTAGGGTTGACAGTTTCAAAGGTTGTTCCTTCTCTAACTTCAATTCAGGCGCAAACTTAGATTTTATGGTCGATATAAATATCTGGGAAAAGTATATCTGGATTGTTCGTTTATAATTATAAAATGCCTCCGAGTCTTGTAGATAAATTGGATTTTGAATTAGCTGCAAAGAGGGTAATAGTAGATTCAAACACTGACTTTATTGTTAATAAACTTGGAATTGAAATATTAAAAGAGAATTTCAAGAAAGCCCCTATCGGGGCAATTTAGAGCCTAACCGTTTTCAAAATACATATTTTATTTCGCCATTTTTAGGTTCGTATGCTTCACCCCGAATTTTAAGATGCTCAATACCATCAA
>Ga0172368_10002607_pt1 | contig 22744 bp, 18 predicted proteins | sample Lak11m_FD_114540 | JGI IMG/M metagenome (GOLD analysis project Ga0172368, IMG submission 114540) | Freshwater microbial communities from Kabuno Bay, South-Kivu, Congo - kab_022012_11m | ecosystem: Environmental > Aquatic > Freshwater > Lake | place: Democratic Republic of the Congo: South-Kivu...
AGGAGGGACACTGGCACATCCAGGGGAAAAAATTCAAATCGATAAATGACATTTTACGTCAAATACCACCACGTTTTATGAAGTTAGGGTGCTATCAAAAATCAACGTTGGGACAGTAGTGAGTGCTCCTCTTTTTTAAAATTTTAAGAATGCCCAACCAATTTTCAGCTTGTAACAATGTTTTTTGATATCCTTCGGAATCGCGTGCGACTTCATTTGAAAGAAGATTTACTGATACAACTGGTTTCTCTATATCATCTAATGTGATTTTTATACCAAGAACGGACACTTGTGACGTACCGCCCTTACCACCCACAGTAGCACCAACAATAGCGCCCGTTGATCCAAAAAGGAGTCCTCCTAATGCTGCTGAACGAATCGCACCATATTTCTCAGTTGTTGATGTGAGACGCACCATTTCCAGCAGTTCAAAATCAAGTATTTTCTTTACATCTATAAGTATATGAGACATTCTAGCCCCGATTAAAACTTTCAATCTTTGCTCATCAACAGATATGAATGCATATGTATTTGGGACAAGAAGTGTCTTGCTTGCGGAGAAATCATTAATAGAATTTATATGTTGATATGTTGACACCTCATTATTTTTATCCTCTTTATGTTTTAACTGTATCTCCTGGTCTTCTTCTTCTTTGCCTTTATTAATAAAAATAAGTACAACTACCACAACCGTCATAATGTATCCTATGGTTACTACGAGCCCTAATTCGGGTGAATGACCTTTATCTTGTAAAATAATTGACATTAAGCACCAAGGTATTGCAGGTAAAACTATGGCTACTAGAATACCAGTAAAGCACCCCATGTCTTTGATTCGCATATGTTTCCTTTCTCATAATAGATGCTTTAAGTTATTCTTCACCTTGTTCATTAATTTAAAATTTTGGTAACTATGAACATGTAAAATAAAACCCCGTACTCTTTTCGAGACACGAGGTCTTATAGTCGTCGTCACCATATGTCACCTCGATGGGTTATGCGGTGAACGGTGCTTTTTGGATTCGTTATGATTCCACATATCAGATAATCAGAAGAGGATGTCAAGCGATACATTTTCTGATTAAATTTTCGAGAACCTTTCTAAATCGCCAATCCCGTTAAGGTTAAAGAAGGTTAAAGGCAGGTTAAAGAATTTTTCTCGCCAAAAAGCGAAATTTGTTAGCAATTTGGCGGAAGTGCATGGGAATCGAACCCACCTGGGAGGGTACTAGCCCCCCACACCGGATTTGAAGTCCGGGAGGCCCACCAGCGACCTTGGCACTTCCGTGGGGCTTCCTATATCACATCCGGCGGGGGAAGGGAAGTCTAATACCCCGGTTCGCGGGTCCACAACAGAGAGTCGTCCAGGAGCTGGATCGTAACCGTCTCGCCAATCTTGACCGAACTCGTGTCTTCGGGGAGGATGATCAGGCCGTTGGCCCGGACCATCGACTTGAGGATGCCTGAGCCCTGTTCGCCGGTCGTGGTGACGGCGTAGCCGTCCCCGTCCGGGCGGACCTGCGCCCGGATGAAGTGCCTGATCCCCTTTTTCTTGCTGATGTTCTCGGCCAGACGCGCCCGGACGGTCCGCCGAAACAGATTCGTGCGTCCCATCATCTTGAGGATCGCCGGGCGGATGAACTGCTCGAAGGAGACCATCGCGGAGACGGGATTGCCCGGAAGGCCGACGACGGGGATGTCCCCCAGCGCCCCGAAGGCGAGCGGCCTCCCCGGCTTCATCGCCACCTGCCAGAACTGCATGCGGTTTCCCACCTCCTTCATGATCTCCTTGACCAGGTCGTAGTCCCCGACCGAGACCCCGCCGGAGGAGACGATGAGGTCGGCTCGCGCGGCGGCCTTGAACTTCGCGACGAGGTCCTCCCGCCGGTCCCGGGCGATGCCGATCTGCAGGGGGATGGCGCCGCAATCCAGAACGAGGGCGGCAAGCGAATAGCTGTTGCTGCTGACGATATTCCCGTGTGAAGGGATTTCGTCGATGTCAACGAGTTCGTCGCCCGTCGCGACGACCGCGATCAGCGGCCGCTGGTGGACAAGGATGAAGGAGCGCCCCAGCGAGGCCAGCATCCCCGCCTCGGCCGGCCGGACGATCTCGCCCCGGGAGATCACCTTTTCCCCCTCCCGCACGTCCTCTCCCGCCCGCCGGATGTCTTGCCCCTGCTTCGCTTCGACAAGGACGGCGACCATGTTTTCATTTTTGCGGGTGTCCTCCATCCGGACTACGGCATCGGCGCCTTCCGGGATGGGCGCCCCGGTCATGATCCGGGCGGCCTGTCCCGGTCCGATCCTTTTGCCCGGAACGGCGCCGGCGGGGATGTCCTCGACCACCTCGAAGCGGACCGGGGTTTCCGGCGACGCCCCGCGGCTGTCCCCGGCGCGGAGGGCGTAGCCGTCCATCGCGGAGTTGTCCTTCGGCGGGATCGACCGGCCGGCATGGATGTCCTCCCCGATCACCCTTCCCAGGGCGTCGAGGATGTTGACCTTCTCCAGCCCCAGCGGGGAGATGGAATCCAGTATGCTGTTGCGGGCCGCTTCGACGCTGATCATTGCCTCGTTCCTTTCGGGCGCGCCCGACAGGGGGCGCGGTTTTGCCTTTCCCCTATCCGAATCGGTCTCCGCTGTCAATAGAGAAGGGGAGCGAAAGCAGGTCCCGGCAAGGTTAGAAAATAATGACAGCAATGTCGAAATGATACGAAAAATATAAACCTTTGTGTAATTTGCGCCTGCTTTGACGCTGCCGTGTTCATGGATAACGGCTTTTGGAACAGAAGGGGGTGGGCGGCGATTGTGGGGGGCGGGGCGGTTTTATTGCTTGAATAAACGGAGGCGATATTATAGAAAAAGCGATTCACGAAATATCTTGCCGAATTCCTCTTTTCAGGCGTGCTGCGCCGCCCGAAGGCGACGGCAGGCCGGATGGGGACCGGCGGGGAGAGATGGTAAACGGGGGGTAATGGTTGTTGCATCTTGAGGAGGGGCGCGCCGGAGTTGCGCGCGAAGAACCGGTGAGAAAGATCGTCGAAGTCAGGAGGGGCCCGGGCGATCCGGCCTTCCGCGGGCTGTTAGAGGGACTCGCCCGCGGGGAAGGCCTGATATCGGTCGCAGGCCTCGAAGGCGCGGCCCGGGCCTTCCAGATCGCGCTCTTCTTCCGGCGCCTGCGCCGGACCATCGTCGTCGTCTCGCCGACGGAAAAGGAGGCCGTTTCCTTCTTTCGGGACCTTTCCTTTTTTCTGGGGGAAGGGCAGGCCCTCCTGCTGCCTTCCTGGGATCTTCTGACCACGGACATGTTCGCATTTCAGCGGGAAACGGAACTCTCCCGGCTGGAGGTCCTGCACCGCCTTGCATACGGCGCGCCGGCGGTCGTGGCGATTCCCGCCCGCGCCCTGCTGCAGAAGGTAATCCCCCGGGAGGCGCTCGAGGCTTACCGGGAGCCGATCTCGATCGGCGACACCCGGGAGCGGGACGAACTGGCCCGGAAGCTCGGCGAAGGCGGCTACAGCCGGGTGACGCTGGTGGAGGGCAAGGGGGAGTTCAGCGTCCGCGGGAACGTGATCGATCTCTATCCCCCGCCGGCCCGCAATCCCCTGCGCCTGGAATTTTTCGGCGACGAGATCGAATCGATCCGGGAGTTCGACGAGGGCACCCAGCGGTCCGTCGGCGAGCTGGCGGAATTCACGCTCTTCCCGGCCCGGGAGGTGATCCTCACCCCCGAGCGGCGGCAGCGCGCCGTCCGCAGCATCCGCCTCCGGTCCAACGACCTGGACCTCCCCCGCGGGACCAGGGAAAAACTGGCCGAGCTGATGTCTACCGGCCTCGTCGCCGCGGTCAACCCCCTGTACCACCCGCTTTTCTATGACGCCGCGGGCGAGGCCGATCCCGCCTCCCGGGCCATGGGTTCCCTCTTCGATTATTTCCCGCCGGGGGCCCTTCTGGTCCTCGCCGACCCGCTCGCCGTCCGGCTGGCACTGGAGAAGGCCGAAAACGACCTCGACCGCTTTCTCCTGAAGGCCCGCGGCGACGAGCGGTTTTATCTGGAAAAGGAATCCTCCCATCTTGCCGCGGCGGAGATCCACGAAAAGTGGAGCGAACGTCGGCGGCTTCACCTGGAAGGACTCGCCCTCGGCGCCGGCGAGGATGACGGTTCCCGCATCCGGTTTCAGATGGACAAGGATATCGCCCTTCCGCAGGAGGGCCGGGCGGAGGCCGGCGACGACGGCCTGCTCCGGCCGCTCGCGGAGAAGATCCGGGGGTGGCTGCGGGAGGGAAACCGGGTGGAGTTCGTCTGCGGGGGGCAGGAATGCATGCAGCGGATGGGGAATCTCCTCGCCCGGCACGATCTCCCCGCCCGGAAAGCGGCCGGCGCCTTCCTGGAGAAGGGCGACGGGGAAGACCTGCCGGCGGGTTTTTTCCTCCGGGAAGGGCGGATCAGCGGGGGATTCCATCTTCCCGGGATGAAACTCGTCGTCCTTTCCGAAGAGGAACTCTTCGGCCGCAAGGTCCTCCGGCCGCGGGTGAAGCCGGTCCGCGAGGGGTATTTTCTCCGCTCCTTCGGGGAACTCAAGGAAGACGATTTCGTCGTCCACACCGAGCACGGCATCGGGCGCTACCGGGGGCTCCAGAAACTCACCGCCGGCGGGATCGAAAACGACTTCCTCCTGCTCGAATACCAGGACCGGGACCGCCTCTACCTGCCCGTGGACCGTCTCGACCAGATCCAGCGCTACATCGGCCCGGACGGGTTCGTCCCGAAGGTCGACAAGCTGGGCGGAACCTCCTGGGAGGCCCTCAAGGAGAGGGTGAAGAAATCGGTCCGGGAGGTGGCCGAGGAGCTGGTCGCCATCTACGCGGCCCGCGAGGTGCTGGACCGGGATGCCTTCTCCGCCCCCGACCGGATCTATGAGGAGTTCTGCGCCTCGTTCGAATACGAGGAAACGCCGGATCAGGCCGAGGCGATCGAGGACATCCACCGCGACATGAGCGGCGGCAAGCCGATGGACCGCCTGATCTGCGGCGATGCGGGTTTCGGCAAGACCGAGGTGGCGATGCGGGCGGCGCTCAGAGCCGCGCTGGACGGGAAACAGGCGGCCGTCCTCGTTCCCACGACGATCCTGGCCGAGCAGCATTTCCAGACCTTCTCCCGGCGACTCAAACCCTATCCGCTCCGGGTGGAGGTCCTCAACCGCTTCCGGACGAAGGCGGAGCAGAAGGGCATCCTGGACGGCCTCGCCCGGGGGACGGTGGACATCGTGATCGGCACCCACCGCCTTCTCCAGAAGGACGTGAACTTCCGGAACCTGGGGCTGGTCGTCGTCGATGAGGAACAGCGCTTCGGCGTAGCCCACAAGGAGAAACTCAAGAAATTGCGGACTCTGGTGGACGTCCTGACCCTGACGGCGACGCCCATCCCGAGGACGCTCCACCTGTCGCTCATAGGGATCAGGGACCTGTCCATCATCAACACCCCGCCGGAGAACCGGCTGCCGGTGAAGACGCACGTCCTGGAATTCGACGAGGAGGTGATCGCCGGCGCGATCCGGCAGGAGCTCTTGCGGAACGGCCAGGTATTCTTTCTCCACGACCGCGTCCGATCGATCTTCACTATGGCCCGTCTCGTCCAGAGGCTCGTGCCGGAGGCGCGGGTGGGGGTCGTCCACGGCCGGATGACGCCCGGCGAGATCGAAGAAACAATGGCGCGGTTCATCCGGCGGGAGGACGACGTCCTCGTCTGCACGACGATTATCGGCGCCGGCCTCGACATTCCCACGGCCAACACGATCCTCGTAAACCGGGCCGACCGCTTCGGCCTGGCCCAGCTCTACCAGCTCCGGGGCAGGGTGGGCCGCTCGAAGGAGGAGGCGTCCGCCTACCTCCTGGTGCCGAAGGGGGCTATGCTCTCGCGCGACGCCCAGAAGAGGCTCCAGGTGCTGATGGACTTCACCGAGCCCGGCTCCGGCTTCCGGATCGCTTCCAACGACCTGGAGATCCGGGGGGCGGGCAACCTCCTGGGGATCTCCCAGTCCGGCCATGTCTCGGCGGTGGGGTACGAGCTCTACACGGAACTGATGGAGAAGGCGATCCGCGAGCTCAAGGGAGAGCCGGCCCCGGAGGAGGAGGTCAAGCCGGAGATCCATCTGGGGATACCGGCCTTCATCCCCGAGTCCTACATGGCCGATGAGCACCGGCGGCTGGTGACCTACAAACGCGCGTCGCTGGCCGGAAGCGAAGAGGAACTGGCCGGGATCAGGGCGGAACTGATGGACTGCTACGGCCTGGTACCACCAGAGGTGGAGAACCTCCTGGCGGTCATCGGCATCCGGAACCTCCTGAAGATCCTCAAGGGGAAACGGATGAGCTATGACGGCAAGGCGATGTCGGTCTTTCTCCGGGAGAACAGCCCGGTCGATCCCGCCCGGATAAGCGCACTGTACAGGCAAAAAGCGAAGGGGGTTCAGCTCACGCCCGATCTGAGGCTGACCGTCCCCATGCCAGGACTGGGCGGAGAGGAGATCCTCGGCCGGGCGCGGGAATTGCTCCAGACCATCAGGTCGCAGGAGAAGCCATGTTGAATAAAACGGCGGCCGCCGTTTCCCCGCGGCAGAACGGAGGCGCAGAACTCATTTTTCCGAGCGCCGCAGCGCTCATCATGATCCTGCTTGCATTTTTCCCGTCCTGCCGGGGCCGGGATCTGTTCCAATCCGTCGTGGCCTCGGTAAACGATGAGAAGATCTTCCGGAGCGAATACCAGGCCCGGCTTGCTCAGGAAACCGCCCTCGTGAAGAGCGATTTGCCCCCGACGACCGGCGAGGCGGCAACCCTGCAGGAGGAGGTCCTGGATCGCCTCATCGAGGAGAAGCTCATGCTCCAGCGCGCCGGGAAGCTTTCCCTTGCCGTCGGCGAGGCGGAGCTCGCCGCCAGGATCGAGGAGATCAAACGGGATTACAACAGCGATGAACAATTCGGACAGCAGTTCGGCGAAGAAAAGATTGATTATGCCGCCTGGAAGAAGGCGCTGCGGAAGAGGATCCTGCTGGAGAAGCTCGTCGCCGCCGAGGTCAATGCGGCGGTTTCGGTGACCGAAGACGAAGCGGAGCGCCACTACCGAGCCAATCGCGGGGCCTACATCACGGAGAGAAGGGTGCGCGCCGCCCAGATCGTTGTCCCCGACCGGGACCGGGCGGAGGCTGTCCTGAAAAGATTGAAAGCAGGGGAGGATTTTGATAAGGTGGCCCGTGAAACTTCGATTGGGCCGGAGGCCGCAAGGGGAGGCGATCTCGGCTTTTTCGCGCGCGGGGTCATGCCCGAGGCCATCGACCGCGTGGTCTTTGCGCTCCCGGCGGGGAAGATCAGCGGGATCGTTCAGAGCCCTTACGGTTATCATATCTTCAAACTCCTCGAGCGAAAGGAGGCCGGCGGCCGGAGATTTGCCGAGGCGAAGGAACGGGTGATCGCCGAGCTGCGGAAGAGCAAGGAGACGGAGGCATACAGGCGCTGGATCGAGGGTCTCAAGAAAAACGCCGTCATCCGGATCAACCGCCCCCTTCCGGAATGGAGACCTCCTGCGGCGGGGACGGAAAATGAGGGACAGAGCCCTGTTTTCAGCGGAAAATAGGGATCAGCCCCCTCCCCATTTTCCCCAGCGCAGCGAGAAGGCGCAGGATGGAAAAATGTACAGCGCGCGGAGGGAGCATGAGTTTCAGAAGATCCAAGGAGATCATGATCATGAAATTCAAGACGGTTCTGACAGGGATCGCGGCCGGGATATTCCTGAGCCTGCCGGCGCAGGCCGCGGTGGCCGACAGGATTGTCGCCGTCGTCAACGACGGGGTCATCACCCTGTCGGAGTTGAACGGCGCGTTTGATCCCTACCGGGCGAAATTAGAGGCGGCCTATACGGGACTGGAGCGGGATAAGGCCCTGGCCGAGACCAGGATGACCCTGTTGAACCGGATGATCGACGGCCTCCTTATGGAGCAGGAATCCAGGAAGACCGGGATCGTCGTCGGCGATGAAGAGGTCTCCGATGCTATCAAAGATATCCTGGCGAAGAGAAACATCTCCCAGGAGGAATTCCGCAAGAGCCTGATCCGGGAAGGGACGACGCTTGCGGCCTACAGAAAGGATATCAGGGATCAACTGATGCGGATCAAACTGATCCGGCGGGATATCAAGTCCAAGGTGGCGGTCACCGAGGAGGAGATCGGGGAATACTACCGCAGGCACCGCGGGGACTACGAAGGGCAGGAGTCCGTCCGGATCAGGCAGATCCTCCTTCTCCTCCCGAAAGAGGCCGATCAGGCCGCGAAAGAGAAGCTCCGGGCGGACGCCGAAGGCATCCACGGAAGGCTCCTGGGCGGCGAGTCCTTTGACGAACTGGCCGCACGACATTCCGAGGGTCCGGCTGCCGCGGCCGGCGGCGACATCGGCTTCGTCGAGCGGGGAGTGATCATCCCCGAAGTGGAAGAGGCCGCCTTCCGCCTGCCGCTCAGGCAGATCAGCGGCGTCATCGAGTCCTCCCTCGGATTTCACATCATCCAGGTGATCGACCGCCGGGGGGCGGGAATCAAGGCCGTCGAGACGGTACGCGAGGAGATCCGGGAGAAGATCGACCGGGAGAAAATGGAGAAAAAGTTCGAGGAGTGGCTGGAGGCCCTCCGGAAGAAGTCGCACATCGAGATCAAATTGTAATGAGTTTTATCAGGATCAAGGGCGCCGCCCAGCACAACCTCAAGAACATCAGCGTCGATATCCCGCGGGACAAGCTCGTCGTCATTACCGGCGTCTCCGGTTCGGGGAAGTCGTCGCTTGCCTTCGACACGATCTACGCCGAGGGCCAGCGCCGCTATGTCGAGTCCCTGTCGGCCTATGCCCGCCAGTTTATCGGGCAGATGGACAAGCCCGACGTGGAATCGATAGAAGGGCTCTCCCCGGCCATCGCCATCGAGCAGCGGGCGGCCGCCCACAACCCGCGCTCCACGGTGGGGACCGTGACGGAGATCTACGACCATCTGCGCCTCCTGTTTGCAAGAATCGGAGTTCCCCACTGCCACAGGTGCGGCAGGGAGATCAAATCCCAGACCATCGACACGATGCTGGAGACTATCCTCGCCCTGCCGGCCAATGCTCGCCTTGCGATCATGGCCCCGCTCGCCCGGGGGAAAAAAGGGGAGTTCCAGAAGGAGTTCAGGAAACTCCTCAAGGAGGGGTATGTCCGCGTCCGTGTGGACGGGGAGATTCACGAACTGGCAGAGGATATCCCGCTCGACAAGAACCGGCGGCACGACATCGACGTCGTCATCGACCGCCTCATCGTGAAGGATGGGATCAGGAAGCGCCTGCGCGATTCCCTGGAGGCGGCCTCCGCCCTTTCCGACGGCCTGGTCCGCATCGCTCTGACCGGCGCCGGGGAGATCCTCTTCAGCGAGCGGTACGCCTGTCCGGACTGCGGGATCGGCATCGCGGAGCTTGCCCCCCGGATGTTCTCCTTCAACAGCCCCTACGGCGCCTGCCCGGCCTGCGGCGGGCTGGGGACCAAGATGTATTTCGACCCGGAGCTGGTTGTCCCCGACCGGGAGCTCTCCGTCCGGGAGGGGGCGATAATCCCCTGGGCGGGGCGCCACTCGCTCCATTATTTCCAGATGCTCAGCACCCTCGCGGAGCATTACGGCTTCGATATCCATACCCCGTTCGGCGAGCTTCCGGAGAGGATACGGGACGTCCTCCTCCACGGTTCGGGGGGGGAGAATATCCGTTTTTACACGGATCGGGGCGGGCGGAGGTATTTCTACACGCGGCCGTTCGAGGGGGTTCTCAACCAGCTCGACAGGCGCTACAAGGAGACGGCCTCCCTGCACGTCCGCATGGACCTGTCCCGTTACATCAACCTGCGGGAGTGCCCGTCCTGTCTGGGCGCCCGCCTGAAGCCGGAGAGCCTCTCGGTGACCGTGGGGGGGAAGAACATCTACGAGGTCTGCAAACTCCCGATCCGGGAATGCCTCGCCTTTCTCACGGCGATCCCCCTCTCCCCGCAGGAAGCGCAGGTCACGGAGCGGGTGATGAAGGAGGTCCGCCAGCGGCTGGGTTTCCTGCTGGACGTCGGGATGGACTACCTGAGCCTGGACCGTTCTTCGGGGAGCCTCTCCGGGGGCGAAGGACAGCGGATCAGGCTCGCGACCCAGATCGGTTCGGGTCTGGTGGGGGTGCTCTACGTCCTGGACGAGCCGACGGTCGGCCTCCACCAGCGGGACAACGTCCGGTTGATCGCCACCCTCAAAAGGCTCCGCGACATGGGAAACACGGTCCTCGTGGTGGAGCACGACCAGGACATGATGCTGGAATCCGACCAGATCATCGACATGGGGCCGGGGGCCGGGCTGGACGGCGGCGAGGTGGTCTTCCAGGGGACGCCGGAGGAGATCTGCAAAAGCGAGGTCTCACTCACGGGGGCCTATCTCTCGGGGCGGGAGTCCATCGCCCTGCCCGGGAAGCGGCGGCCGGCGCCGGAGCGGTTCATCGTCCTCGAGGGGGCGCACGAGCACAATCTCAAGGAGATCGACATCCGGATCCCCGTCGGGATCTTTACAGCGGTCACCGGCGTCTCCGGGTCGGGGAAGAGCACGATGGTCGTCGAGACCCTCTACAAGGCGCTTGCCCGGCGGCTTAACCGGGAGAAGGGGGGCGGCGGGAAGATCCGCCGCATCGCCGATCTGGGCGGCATCGAGCGGATCATCCTCATGAACCAGCAGCCCATCGGGCGGACCCCCCGTTCCAACCCCGTGACCTACACCGGCATCTTCTCCCACATCCGGGATCTCTTCACGGGGCTGCCCGAGTCGCGTCTGCGCGGCTACAGGCCCGGCCGGTTCAGCTTCAACGTCAAGGGGGGGCGCTGCGAGGCCTGCGAGGGGAACGGCCTGCTCAAGATCGAGATGCACTTCCTGCCGGACGTCTACGTGACCTGCGACGCCTGCCGCGGGAAGAGGTTCAACGCGGACACCCTCGAGATCCGCTACAAGGACAAGAATATCGCCGAAATCCTCGACATGACGGTCCAGCAGGCCCTCATCTTTTTTGAAAACATCCCGGCGATCCGCTCCAAGCTCCAGCTTCTTTACGACGTGGGTCTGGGCTACATCCGCCTCGGCCAGTCGGCGACGACCCTCTCCGGGGGCGAGGCGCAGCGGATCAAGCTCTCCCGCGAGCTGGGCAAGCGGCTCAACAGCCACACCCTCTACGTCCTCGACGAGCCGACGATCGGCCTGCACTTCGCCGACATTCGAAAGCTCCTCGACGTCCTGATGCGCCTCGTGGAGATGGGGAACACCGTCGTCGTGATCGAGCACAACCTCGATGTCATCAAATGCGCCGACTACCTGATCGACCTGGGGCCGGAGGGGGGGCCGGGGGGCGGCCGGATCGTCGCCGCGGGGACGCCGGAGGAGGTGGTCGCCGCGGAAGGCTCCCACACCGGCCGGTTCCTGCGGAAGGTCCTCAGGACAAGTGCATGACGGCTCGCAGCTCGCCGCACCGGACAGGCGATCTACTCCCAGGCGCTCAACACGATATCCCGGCGCAATAGCGTTTCGGCAGGCGCCGCACCCGAACATCGGCATTCCACAACTGGGAGATGACCGGTTTCACGTCATCCGGTGCGCCGCTTGTCCAGAATCGTTCCGTGCCGGGATGGGGATCGGGCGACAACAGGTCATTGCTTTCCAGTTGGCGCCGCAGTTCGCGGACGATCGCCGCGTTCGGATCGACGATGGAGACCCCGGGCCCGGCTATCTCCCGGATGAGCGGCGCAAGAAACGAGTAATGCGTGCACCCCAGAATAATCGTGTCCGCGCCCCGCTCCAGCAGCGGCAAGACATACTTCGCCGTCAGGGCCCGCGTCCTTGCGCCGTGCAGGTCGCCCGTTTCTACCTGTTCGACCAGTCCGGGGCAGGGCTGGATCAGGATATCGGCGTCGCCGCCGAACCGGTGCAGCAACTGCGCAAATTTGTCGCTGGACAGGGTCCCGCTGGTTGCCAGCACGGCGACAATTCCGGACGCCGTTTTCCCCACCGCCGGCTTGACGGCAGGCTCGATTCCAACGATCGGCACGGAAAATCTCGACCGCAAGGTTGTTATCGCGGCGCCTGTCGCGGTATTGCACGCAACGACGATCGCCTTCGCCTTCCAATACAGAAGAAATTCGGCGATGGCAACCGATCTTGCTTCGACAAACTGCGGGGATTTGTCTCCGTACGGCACGCAGGCCGAATCCGCGACGTAAAGAAGATCTTCACTCGCGAAAGCGCTCCGGATCTCGCGAAGGACCGACAGTCCGCCGACTCCGGAATCAAAAATCCCGAGGGGTGACAAGGCGCTCATGGTTTAAACCCGATGCGCATGGCGAGCCGCGCAGACCGACCGGCGGCCGCCTTCCGTGCCGGCCGTGCCGGACACTACGCTTGGAAAGCAGCTTGTCATGAATCCATTTTGCTTGTCAAACGGAAAGCCGTCCGAGGGAAAACTAAAACTAATCCTTGACAGCGGCGGCGGGAAGGTTTATACAGGCCGCGCTTTCAGATTTGGTTTTGGCTGTTTCCCCCACCCCAGAGCCTGTGATTAAAGGCTGCTGGGGTTTTTTGCGCCTGAAGAACAGCAGGCCCCGGGGGGCAGGGCAAGACCGGAAGAAGACAGGAGGAATATGGCAAGACAAAGCCAGAACAAGTTCATCAAGCGGCAAAAGGAGCTCGAGCGCGTACGAAAGGCGAGCGAGAAAATGGCCAAACGGCAACAACAGAAGAAAGACAATATTACAAAGGAAAATGAATGAATTTCAGACAGTTTAATCTACACGCGCAGATCGAGGCGGGCATCCAGGCCCTGGGGTACACGACGCCTACGCCGATTCAACTTCAATCCATGCCCGCCATTCTTGAGGGCAAAGACGTAATGGGTCTCGCCCAGACCGGCACGGGGAAGACCGCCGCGTTTGCGCTTCCCATCCTGCAGCGGCTGATGAGCGGCCCGCGGAAAACCATCCGCGCGCTGATCGTCGCCCCGACGCGGGAGCTGGCGGAACAGATCCACGAGGCCGTCGGCGGTTTGGGCCGGGCCACGAAACTAAAGAGCGTCACCGTTTACGGCGGGGTGAACAAGAACCCCCAGGTTCAGAAAATCCGCCAGGGGGCCGAAATCGCGGTTGCCTGCCCGGGACGGCTCCTCGACCTCGGGGACCAGGGTGAAATCGATCTCTCCCATGTCGAGGTGCTGGTCCTGGACGAGGCGGACCGCATGTTCGACATGGGGTTTCTGCCCGACGTCCGGAAAATAATCAAAAGGCTGCCGGCCAGGCGGCAGACGCTGCTCTTCTCCGCCACCATGCCGGAGGACATCCGGAGGCTGGCGAAGGATATCCTGCATGATCCCGTCACCGTCCATGTCAACGCGGGGGTTCCCGTCTCGACGGTTTCCCATGCCCTCTATCCGGTGGCGCCGCATCTCAAGACGGCCCTGCTGATGAAGCTCATCGAGCGGACGGACACGGGATCGGTGCTGGTCTTCGCGCGTACGAAGCACCGCACGACGCGCGTCGCCGAGCAGATGAAACGGGCCGGCTTCCCGGTCGCGTCGCTGCAGGGCAACCTCTCGCAGAACCGGCGCCAGGATGCGCTCAGCGGCTTCCGGGAAGGCAAGTATCAGATCCTGGTGGCCACCGACATCGCCGCCCGGGGGATCGACGTCTCCGGCATATCCCATGTGATCAACTACGACATGCCCGACACCGTCGACGCCTATACGCACCGGATCGGCCGTACGGGCCGCGCCGCGAAGACGGGGGACGCCTTTACCTTTGTGACGCCGCAGGACAGGGCCTTTGTGGGGGACATCGAGCATGTCCTCGGGGAAAGAATCGAGCGGCGCACGCTGACGGATTTCGATTACGGCGCGCCGGCGCCGGCGGGCAGCGGCGAGGCCGACCGTCCGCGGCATTCCTTCGGGCAGAGAAAGCCGGCAAGGATTTCCGGATATGCCCCGGTGAACAAAAGGGGCAATTCCGCATATGGAGCGACGCGGCCATCGGGACGCCGGAGCGGTGCGAGATCGCTGGAGGGGTTCCCCGCTTTCCGAAGTCCGTCCAAGACGAGGTGAAACCGCGGTGGATTACCTTATCCGGCTCTCCCGAATTGGCGTCATGGCTTGCTTCGCCCCGATTATTGTGAGATATAGCGACACAGGTCCATTATAAGCGGGAAAAGGGGGGCGCGGATGGTCGGGAAAAGAGAGATCATCGAGAAGGCGCGGGAGTGCGGTTTCGAGGATACGGGCTTCACGACGGCGGCACCCTTCGACACCCAGCGGGAGATACTCCAGGAGCGGCGGGAGGAGTACGGGTGGGCGATCCGGTCGGGGCTGGACCTGATCGCCGGGACCGATCCGCGCTCGATCCTTGCCGGGGCGAAGTCCATCATCGTCGTCATCGAACCCTATTTCCGGGAGGCCTTCCCCCCTTCGCTGGAGCGCCACTTCGGCCGCTGCTACCTCGACGACGACCGGATGACGGGCGACCGTCTCGGGAAGCGGATCAAGGCCTTCCGTTCCTTTCTCCGGGACGGCGGGATCGATTCCAAGGTCCCCTTCCATCTCCCCCACAGATTGGCCGCGGCCCGGGCGGGGCTGGGGACGTTCGGCAAGAACTGCCTGTTCTACTCGCGCCAGGCGGCCGCCGGCGGATCGTGGGTCACGCCCCTCGCCTTCGTTGTCGACCGGGAATTCGAGCCGGACGAACCGACCCTGGAGGTAGGCTGCCCCGACTGGTGCCGGAATGCCTGCATCGCCGCCTGCCCCACCGGGGCGCTGAAGGGACCCCGGCATCTCGACCCCCGCCGCTGCATCTCCTATCTCACCTATTTCGGGGAAGAGCTGACCCCGCGGGAGCTGCGGGCGCCGATGGGGCTGTGCGTCTACGGGTGCGACCGCTGCCAGGATGTCTGCCCCCGGAACGCCCCCTGGCTGGCCCGGGAGCTGCCGATAAACCGGAAGGCTGCCGGGATGGTCGAAGACTTCCGCCCGGAGCGGCTGCTCCATATGGACAAGGCGTATTTCACCGAAAAGATCTGGCCGCACATGTTCTACATCGCCGACGCGGGCCTGTGGCGCTGGAAGGCGAACGCGGCCCGGGCGATGGGGAACTCGCTGGAGGAAAGATATATCCCCGAACTGGCGCGCGCCTTCCGGGAGAACGGGGACGAGCGGGTGCAGGCGATGTGCGCCTGGGCGCTGGGCAGGATCGGCGCCCCGGCGGCGAAACAGGCGCTGGAGGCCTTCCTGCCCGTCAGCGGCGGTCCCGTCCGCGAAGAGATCATTTACAGCGCATTGACTTAGGGCAACTTCGCCTGTTATTATAATCTTCGACCGGGAGGTGCTTGCGATGAATGATCCGACTCTGCCGACAGATATACTCAGCCGGGAACACGAGGCCGTGCTCAAGAAGCTCGCTGCCCTGGAAAAGTGCATCAATCATCTGGACAATAAAGAGGAGATTGCTGCGGAACTTCGCGAGCTGATCTCATTTTTCAATGCCAATTTCTGGGTGCACTTCGATAAAGAGGAAAAGGCCTTCTTCCCGGAATTCGACAACTTCATGCCGCGCGGCGTCGGTCCTCTGGCCGCGATGCGGGACGAACACGAGCTGCTGCGCAATACGGAGGAAATGCTGGCGGAAGCGGTTGCCGCATATCTTGATAACGGCGACAGCGTCCGGACGAGGCAAGCCATCCTGCAATACGGCGCCCACTTCATCGGCATGTTAAGATCCCACATTACGAAGGAAAACGGCTTGCTGCCCACGCTGGCGGAAATGCACCTGGGGCCGGGGCAGAATGAGAGGATCATGAGGCTTTTTACTGAGTTGGAAAAAGCGGCAGGCGGCAAGGCCGGAGAATAATACAGTTGTAATTTGCTGCAATAGTTGACTTAAGTCAAGGCATATCCCATCCCGATCCGGTAATCCTCTCCCATAAGTATAGGAGGATAAGACTTATGGACGATGGTTTCCGCGATTTTTTTCGGCAAGTCAAACCCATCCGTCTCCGGGAACCCCTGGCGGAAACGCTGGGGGCCGTCGAAGGTTCCGGCACGGCCCTGACCTACACCTTTGCGGAGGTTGTCAGGCTGGCGGGGCACGCCTGCCCCACCGTTGCCGGCGCCTATTTATCCTGCCAAAAAGCGCTGGAGCTGCTCTATCCCGGGGAGATTCCCGTCCGCGGGGAGATGGCCGTGACGGTGTATGGCGAACCGGATGAAGGCGTGTACGGCGTGATGGCCCAGGTATTTACCTTCCTTACGGGCGCGGCGCCCCTGACCGGCTTCAGGGGACTGGGCCATAAATTCAAGAGGAAAGACCTGCTCGCCTTCAACCCCCGCAAGATCGACGCCCAGGCCATGTGTTTCGAGTTCAAGAGATTGGATAATGGGCGGGCCGTTTTGGTCAAATTTTCCCCTCAGTTGATCCCGTTGCCCCCGGAAAAGGCCGGACGCATGGGATATCTGTTGGAGAAGATCATCTGGGAGGCCGCCCGCCCGGAGGAACAAAGGGAGTTTCAGGAACTATGGATGGGAAGGGTCAAGGAGATGCTTTTGGAGGACAAAGGCATCGACCAATGGCTTAAAATCGAAGCAGGGAGGAAATAACATGCACGCAATAAAAACCGTCGATACAAGGGGGCTGGAACATGCCGAGAAGGAAAGGCTGGTTTTTCCGGGGATTGAAGCCCTGCAAGCGGATGAGACGCTCAGGATAGTGTTGGATTTCAATCCTGTCCCCCTCGAGTACCTCTTGAAGGCTTATGGGAAGTACGAGGTCGCAAAAGAGAAAGAAGGTCCGGACGAGTGGATCTTGCGGGTCAGGCGAATCGCGCCCCCCGATGGTCAAAAGGAACAATTAAGGGCCTTGCTCCGTGAATTAAAGGAAGGAGAGGTATCGGCGGAAACCAGGGCCGGAGTGAAGACGCTTCTTGAGTCGGTGGACGCCAAGACCCTGGGGGTCATGGAAGAGGAATTGGTCAAGGAGGGGGTGGGCCCCGACGCAATCCGGAAAGGCCTGTGTGATATCCACCTGGAGGTTTTAAGAGACAGCCTGGTTGCCAAGCGGCAGGAGGTCTCGGCGCCCCATCCCGTGCACACCTTGATGGAGGAGCACAAGGTTATTGTAAACAGCCTGCACGAACTGCGCGACCTGCTGGAGAGACTGAAGGCCCGGGACGGTTTCAGCGCCCTGGGGGAGGACCTGGAAAAACTGCAGGATATAGCCCATCATCTCGTAGAGGCCGAAAGCCACCATCAGCGGGAAGAGGAGGCCCTGTTCCCCGAGCTGGAAAAACACGGCATCGCCGAACCGCCCAAGGTGATGAAGATAGACCATGAGGAGTTCAGGAAGCGCAAGCGGAAATTATATCAGGCGGCGCATAATTATCAGGATTACGACTTCCCCCGGTTCAGGGACAAGGTGCTGACTTTGGGAGAATATCTGGTCGAGGAATTGGAGAGCCACATCTTCAAGGAAGACAACATTATTTACCAGATTGCCCTGCAGACGCTCAATCCGGAGGAATGGGAAGCCGTGAAGAAGAGCTGCGACAAGATCGGCTATTGCTGCTTCACGCCGGAAGATCAAAAGAGAGAGGAATGAGCGGACCGCTCGATGCCAATGTCGCTGAAGCGACCCAGGCATCTTTAACGCCGAAATGTGATCATGCCTTCTCGATGCGGATCGTCCGGGCGCCGCTTGCCTTGCGCAGGAACGTCGCATCGCCGGTGATCCGGCCGATCAGGCAGACGTCGCTCGCCGGGACGGGATCGGCGCCGCTGCTCATCGGCGTCGGTCCGAAGAAGATAGCCATCGCGTTTCCGGGGGGCCAGTAGCCGATGTCGCCCACCTTGACCTTCCGGGTGGCCGTTTCGTCGAGGCCGGCCCGGACGGGGATGCCGAAGTAGAACTCGTCGCCCCATTCGCTGGGGACTGTCTCGATGGGGAGCTTCGCTGCGACGGCCTTTGCCAGGGCCGTGTCGGCCAGCTCGGCCTCGACGCAGATCTTCTCCGCGGTGATTCGGATCGGCGTGGTCATGGATTCCTCTTTCTGTCGTTACGGCGGCTCCCTGCCGCCGTCAATGACAATAAACCTGGGAAACCCCCGCCTCGCCACTTCTGCCGGCGGAAGCCGGCGTGAGCGACTATACAAAAATGCACACTTTCTCAGCAAATTTCCGTTGACAAACTAGGCCATTTGCTTGGCGCGGCAGCGGTTGTGACGCCTCCCGGCAATGGACGCGTTTTCAATAAAATGTCCCCTGGCGTTGGCTGTGGTCTGCCTTCTTTCATCCAGGCGCGAAGAGATAATCGATCGTCCGGTTAAGCATCTTCGCCCCCTTGATCTCCGTTTCCAGAAGCGGCAGGATCGCCCGGACGCGGTCGCCGAAGATCTCCCAGATCTCCTTCATGTGTTCTTCCTGCATCTCGATCCGGTTCTTGACGAATTCGATGGTGTCCGCACCCGCCTGTTCCTTCTGGATGAGGCCGTTGACGACGACGCCCCCCACGGGGATCCCGAATTCGTGGAACCAGTTGATGAAGCGGGTGATGACGGCGATCGGGAGGCTCTCCGGCAGGGTGACGAAGAAGAAGGCGGTGAGCGCGTCGTCCGTCAGGAGCGTCTGCGCCTTTGCCATCCGGTCCTTGAACCCCAGCAGGTAGTCCATCAGCGGGTCCTTTTCCTTCTTCTTCGTGTAGGAAAGCAGCTCCCGCAGGGACTTCGCCTCCTCCCGGCTCTTGAGCATCTTTTCCACCCAGAGGGAGTAGACCTTCGACATCCCCAGGAGCCGCCGGGCGTTGGCCGTGGGCGCCGTGTCGAAGACGTAGAAGTCGTACTCGTCCTTGAGCATCAGCTCGACCATGTTCTCGAACATCGCCGACTCCTCGAAGGCGGGATTCATCGTGGCCGACTCGATGAAGTCGTCCGCCTTGGTCGTGATGTCGGCGAACCGAAGAAACCAGTTCATCTTCTCCCGGATCTCGTTCTTGGAGCGCTCGATCGTGTCCCTGGTGTCGATCTCGAAGGCGTAGCAGTTCTGCTGGTCGCAGACGACGGCCGCCTTGCCGAAGACGTTCTGCTCCAGGAGGTTGGAGAGGCTGTGGACGGGGTTGGTCGAGGCCAGGAGCGTCCTTCTTCCCTGTTTGGCGGCCCACAGCGCCGCCGTGCCGGCCATGACGGTCTTCCCCACGCCCCCCTTGCCGCCGAAGAAGATGTACTTCAACCGCGGGTGGTCCTTCATATAGCGGGTCATACTGATCGTGATCTCGTTCACGGTTCTTCTCCTTGACTGCGGTAGATTAAAAATCCCCGAACATCCCCTTCGCAACCTTTTCGATCATCTCCAGGCCCGTCACGTCCCGCTCCATCTCGGGGACGCGGGCGAGAATCTCCCTGCCGAAGCGGTTGTCGATGACCTTCAGGTAGTGCTCCTGCATGGCGATGCGGTTCTTGAGATATTCGGGGATGTTCTGATCCCTGAGCTCCGCGGGCAGGACCCGGTTGATGATGTAGCCCGAGAGCGGCACGTCGAATTTGGCGAAGAGCTCCGCCGCCTTGAGGGTGTCGTTGATGATCATCTCCTCGGCGGTCAGGACGAAGAAAAACGCCGTCATCTTCTTGTCGGTGAGGATCCGCGAGGACTTGTTGATCCGCTCCTTGATGTAGAGCAGTTCGTTGAGGATGGCGTCCTCGTCGAGTTCCTTGTCCCGCCGGATGACGGCGGCGACCTGGTCGTATTCGCGCATCTGCTCGCGGAGGCCCGTGATCCGGTCGATCCAGGTGTCGTAGACCGAGGCCATGCTGAGGTAGTAAAGCGCATGCCCCAGCGGGACGAGGTCGTAGATGTAGTAGTCGTAGCCGCCCTTGACAACGATGTCCACCACCTCGTCGAAGATGGCGCTCTCCTCCATCGCCGGCTCGGCCGCCGCCGCCTGGATGTAGCTCTCGATCTCCTCGGGGATCTGCTCCATCCCGTACATGTCGAGGATCTTCTGGCGGATCTCCTGCTGGTAGGCCTTCACCCGCTGGTCCGCGTCGATCTCCTGGGCGTAGAGGTTGGGCATGATCTCCGTGGGGCCCTTCCCGAAGATGTCCTGCCGGAAGATGTCGCTGAGCGAGGCCTGCGGATCGACGGAAAAAACAAGGACCTTCTTCCCCCGTTTGGCCAGGTAGTAGGCCGTTGCGGCCGAAAAGGTCGTCTTGCCGAGGCCGCCCTTCCCGCCGTACATGATGTAGCGCCTGTCCGGATTCTGATCGAATATCGTTGCTAATGAAATGATGAACACCCCCTTTTTATGAGATTGCCGGTTCTGTTTGCGCTTCCTGCTTTCCGATTTACCCCGGCTCGGCGCCGAGCGCGGGGAGGGTTGATCACGCCAGGGCGTCGGTGAGGTCCTTCTCCCTGAGCATCCTCCGCTTCCACGTGGAGATCTGCGGGACCACGTAGGGAAGGAGCCTGAGCGAATAGTACGGAGGCAGGATGGGGACGCCCAGCATATCCCCCATCGTGATGAGGATGAACAGGTGTTCCATGCTTGCCCGTGATTTCAGGGCGAAGCGGGCCGAGTCATGGGCGGCCACCCCGTACACGAATTCCTTGACGGCCTGAAACAGGCCCCCCTTTTTTTCTTCCGACATGGCATCTATCTCCTTGGAATAACAATAACTGGAGATTGGGGCCAGATTTCAAATCTATCCCCAATCTTCATAATTCAAGGCAAGCGCGATTTTTACGTATCCGCCGCTCTTACACCGGTGAAAGCCGGGAAAGGTCGGTTACTGGGCGGGCGGACCCGCCCAGCAACCGGCAGCTTGTGTTTGTCCGGGCGCTTACGCCTTTGCCGGCGCCCCTTCCGCCTTCACGGCGCGGAGGCGCTTGAAGGCCATGATCCCCTCATAACCAAGGATCAGGGCGCAGATGACGAGGAAAAAGCCGACGATCCCCATCAGCAGATTGCCGACGAACGCCGCGCCCGTGAGGCCCCCCGCGAAGACCTTCTGGAGGAGGCTGAAGGAGGTGTACAGAAGCGCCGCCACGGTGGTTACGAACATGAAGAGCATCGGGTAGAGCGTCCAGTTGTAGCTCTTGCCCTCCGACATCAGCCAGGCGGTGATCAGCATGAGGGCGAGGGACGCCATGAGCTGGTTCGCCCCGCCGAAGAGGACCCAGAGGTACTGCCACCAGCCCGTGAGGACGAGGATAATGCCGAGAACGCTGGCGATCAGAGTGCCGACGTGGGCGTTCCGGAAGACCGGGCTGACATCGCTGAGCAGTTCCGACGTCGCCACCCGCATGAAGCGGATGACGAGCTGCATGATCGTGATTGCGAGCACAATCATCATGACGCTCCCGTATGACCTGCCGATGTCGGCCGGCAACCCGAGGGCGCCCAGGAACTTCGAGACCCCCGCCGAGAAGACGCCGCCCGGTCCGACCTTGAGTGCCGCTCCATAGTCCGCCGGCGAGGCGTAGAGCGTGGCGGCGATAATCAGGGCGAAGACGGCCAGGAGCATCTCGACGAACATGACGCCGCCCGCGACCGGCCGGGTGTCCATCTCATTCTCTAATTGCCGGGCCGTCCCCGAACTGGAAACGATGCTGTGCCAGCCGGAGATAGCCCCGCAGGCGATCGTCACGAACATGATCGGCCAGAGCGGCCCGATCGCGATGGAGAAGCTGGTAGTGGCGGGCAGGGTGAAGTCGGGGCGGAGAACCAGGATCCCAATGATCCCGAAGAAGAGCCCTAAAAAGACGATGTAGGAGGCGACGTAGTTGATCGGCAGGGCAAAACGCCAGATGGGCAGGACCGCGGCGAAGTAACAGAAGACGAAGGCGATCACGGCCCAGATCGGCCGGCTGCTGGAAAGTTCCTTCCCGAGGAGTTGATCGGAGGGGACGATGGTGCCGAGATAGATGCCGGCCATGGCGATCACCACGGTCACGACGGTCGTCAGGATGATATCCTTGCGCCACTTGTAGATCATTTGCCCCGCCAGGATGCCGCCGATCGTCAGAAAGAGCCAGGCCATCGGCGCGGCCTTGAGACCCGTGGCCGTGCTGACAACCACATTGCCGAACGCCCCGGCGATCAGCAGCAGGTAGAAGTAGATGAACGCCAGAAGGATGACCCGGGCGCGCGGCGAGATCAGTTTATGACTCAGCCCGCCGAAGGAGGCGCCGTCACTGCGCATGGCGATGACCGCGCTGGAGTAGTCGTGGACCCAGCCGATGAAGAAGGTGCCGGCCAGGATCCAGACGAGGGCGGGGAGCCAGCCCCACTGGAGCGCGATGATCGGGCCGAGGATCGGTCCGGCGCCGGCGATCGACTTGAACTGGTAGCCGAACAGGACGTTTTTGTTGGTGGGCATGAATTCCACCCCGTCCATGTACATCTTCGCCGGGGTGGCCCGTTTGGGATCGGATTTGATGACCTTCGTGTCGATGTATTTCGCATAGACACGATAACCGAGAAAAGCGACGATAAAACCCAGGATTAAAACAATGACTGAATTCATCTTATTTCCTCCTTTCCTGAAAATAAAACGGTCAATACATGCCGCAACCAGACCGTTCCGATGCCAGTTAAAGGACGTGAAACGATGAAAAGAGCGCCTGAGTTAGGGGGCGGCCAACATCCCCGTCGTTGGCCGAT